>Ga0114969_10001703_pt1 | contig 18510 bp, 13 predicted proteins | sample M_130807_MF_Meta_FD_87316 | JGI IMG/M metagenome (GOLD analysis project Ga0114969, IMG submission 87316) | Freshwater microbial communities from Lake Montjoie, Canada to study carbon cycling - M_130807_MF_MetaG | ecosystem: Environmental > Aquatic > Freshwater > Lake | place: Lake Montjoie...
CCAACAACGAAAAACTTTTCATAAACCAAAATCAAAACACCATAACCATGAACCTTAATCAACTTAGCCTTCGAGGCAAACACAATGTGTACAATTCAATGGCAGCAGGATTGGCCGCTACTTCTCTTGGATTAAAAGAAGGGGTAATTAGAGAATCAATGAGTGATTTTCATTCATTGGAACACCGCCTGGAAGAAGCAGGTCATAAAAAAGGAATTCTTTACATCAACGATTCTAAAGCTACAAATGTTAATTCTGTTTGGTATGCTTTGGAAAGTATGGAACAACCTGTAATATGGATAGCCGGTGGAGTAGACAAAGGAAATGACTATTCAAAAATTACTGATCTGGTTCGCGAAAAAGTAAAAGCAATTGTTTGTCTTGGGAAGGACAATCGTAAAATTCATGAGGCATTTTCCAAATCAGTTGACCTCATTGTAAATACTGAGAGCATGGAGGATGCCATTGCAGCTGCACAACATTTTGCCACTGAAGGCGATGTTGTATTGCTTTCACCGGCTTGTGCAAGCTTTGATTTGTTTGAGAATTATGAAGAGAGAGGACAGCGATTCAAGCAAGTTGTGAATTCACTTCCTGAATAATTTTAGTTTAGAACTTCTCATGAAATTTTAAATAAATAAAAGATGCAAGCAATATTCAATAGAACAAAAGGTGACCGATATATATGGTTAATCGTGATTGTGCTCACGCTTATATCCATGCTTGCTGTTTATAGCAGTACAGGATCGCTTGCATTTAAATATCAGGAAGGGAATACTGAATATTATCTGATAAAACACTTTGGGATTTTTGCGTTCGGATTGTTTCTAATGTACCTGGCTCACTTAGTAAATTATAAATATTATTCAAGAGTTGCTTTGCTTCTGATTTTTGTGACACTTCCGCTTTTGCTTTTTACACTTTTTTTCGGAGTAGAAATAAATGATGCAAGACGATGGTTGACAATTCCATTAATCAATATGTCGTTTCAGACTTCTGATTTAGCAAAGCTTGCACTCATAATGTACATGGCTCGGGTGCTTTCAAGAAGGCAAGAGAAGATTAAAGATTTCTGGAAAGGATTTATTCCGGTTATGATTCCACCTGTTTTGACTTGTGCTTTTATTGCTCCATCAAATCTTTCAACAGCAGCAATTTTATTTGCGACTTGTTTGCTGCTTATGTTTATTGGAAGAGTGAGTATAAAATATATTTTTATAACACTTGGAGGCGGATTATTAGTACTCACTTTTATTATTCTAATTGCATTATACACTCCATTCAAAGCTAGGGTTCTAACATGGAAAAGCAGAATTGAAAACTTTGCTAAGGATCCAAAGGGAAGTTATCAGGTACAACAAGCAAAAATTGCAATTGCCCAGGGTGGATTATTTGGAAAAGGCCCTGGTAATAGTACTCAGCGTAATTTTTTACCAAGCCCGTATGCCGATTTCATATTCTCAATCATCATTGAAGAATATGGACTGTTCGGAGGCTTTATCATTCTGTTAATTTATATTTTGTTTTTACTCCGATGTATAAAACTCTTTGTCAAGTGCCCTGGTGCATTCGGAGCATTTCTCGCTGTGGGGTTAAGTTTTGCGTTGGTAATTCAGGCAATGATAAATATGGCGGTTGTTACAAACTTGCTTCCGGTTACGGGAGTTACTCTTCCGTTAGTTAGTATGGGTGGAACATCTCTATGGTTTACAAGTCTGGCAATTGGAATTATTCTTAGTGTTAGTCGGTTTGTAGAACAAAATGAAAAAGGAGAAATAACTGAAGAAGTATAATGAAAGTAATCATAAGCGGTGGTGGAACTGGCGGACATATTTTTCCTGCTGTTGCTATTGCCAATTCCATTAAAAATCGCCTTGGTGAGAAAGCAGAAATTTTATTTATAGGTGCTGAAGGTAGAATGGAAATGGAAAAAGTTCCTGCTGCCGGTTTCAAGATTATCGGCTTACCAATTGCAGGTTTGCAACGCAAGCTGGATTTGAAAAATTTTATTCTTCCGTTCAAAGTGATGAACAGTTTATGGAAGGCGAGCCGGATTATTTCGTCATTCAAACCGGATGTTGTGGTTGGGGTTGGCGGTTATGCAAGTGGCCCGGTTATGTTCACTGCATCGTTGCAGGGAATTCCGACCTTGATACAGGAACAAAATTCTTTTGCAGGAATCACCAATAAAATTCTTGGACAAAGAGCAAAGAAAATTTGTGTGGCTTACGATGGAATGAATCAGTTCTTCAATGAGAAAAAAATTGTACTCACCGGAAATCCTGTAAGAAAGGATGTGACGAAGCAATCCATCTCAAAAGAAGAAGCGCTGAATTTTTTTCAGTTACAGTCAAATAAAAAAACAATTTTAGTAATCGGTGGAAGCCTTGGCGCGAGAACAATTAATGAATCCATCGCACAAAACATTTCTTCATTCAGTTCCAACAACATTCAACTCATCTGGCAAACAGGAAAAAGTTATTTCGCAAAAGCAAAAGAAGTAGCTGCAATAAATGCAGATGTAAAAGTTTTTGATTTCATCAATCGTATGGACATGGCTTATGGTGCCGCTGATATTGTAATCAGTCGCGCAGGGGCATTGAGTATTTCGGAATTGTGCGTATTGGGAAAAGCAACGGTGCTGGTTCCATCACCCAATGTATCAGAAGACCATCAAACAAAAAATGCGATGGCGCTAGTAAATAAAAATGCTGCAGTGTTAGTGAAGGATATTGAAGCAAAAGAAAAATTAGTTGCAACAGCCGTTTCAGTTTTGAATGATGAAAACAAATTGGCTGACCTGAAAAAAAATATTCTTCAACTCGCAATGCCCAATGCAGATGAATTGATTTGTGATGAGATTTTAAAGCTAGTCAAGAAATAAAATTGATATTGTTGCTTTTATTTGCAGGAGCAAAAAACCTGAATGAAAACCCTCTATGAAATAAAATCTATTTACTTCATCGGTATTGGTGGAATTGGTATGAGTGCGTTGGCACGGTACTTCAATAATCGCGGAGTAAAAATTTCCGGTTACGATAAAACTCCTTCGAATTTGACTGATGAATTGCAATCGGAAGGAATCAATATTCATTTCGAAGAAAATGTTTCACTTATTCCAAAAGATGTTGAATTGGTTGTTTACACACCAGCGGTTTCTGGCGAACATTCTGAGTTAGTTTATTTCCGAAAAAATAATTTCGAAGTCATCAAGCGCTCCGATTTGCTGGAGCAGGTAACAAAAAATGCGTTCACAATTGCAGTGGCAGGTACACATGGCAAGACCACAACTACAAGTATGATTGCTCACTTGTTGAAATCATCGGGTTACGATTGCACAGCTTTTCTCGGGGGAATCACAGTGAACTACAATACGAATTTTCTTTCCGGAAAAAATAATGTAATTGTTGTGGAAGCAGATGAATACGACCGCAGCTTTTTAAAACTACATCCAGATATTTCCATCATAACTTCTGCAGATGCTGACCATCTGGATATTTACGGAACAGGAGAGGAGGTGGTAAAATCATTTATTGATTTCGCTCATCAGTTAAAAAATGATGGAAGTTTGATAGTTAAGCATGAATTGCCATTTAGGAATTCATTACATGAGTTAAAACAATTTTCTTATTCCACTGCAGATTATGAGGCAGACTTTACCTGCACAAATGAAGTTTTACTCAATGGAACTTTTCAGTTCGATTTAATTGCCGGAGAAAATACCATAAGCGAAATTCATCTTGGAGTTGCAGGAATGCACAATGTGGAAAATTCAGTTGCGGCCGCAGCAGTTGGTATGTTGTTGAAAATTTCTCCGCAGAAAATCCGTGAAGCACTCGAAACTTTTAAAGGTGTAAAGCGTCGGTTTGAATATATAATTCGTAGCGATGATTTTGTTTTCATCGATGACTATGCGCATCATCCGCAGGAGTTAAAAGCATTTCTGACTGCTGTACGAGAAATTTTTCCGGGTAAAAAAATTACCTGCGTGTTTCAACCACACCTGTATTCCCGAACAAGAGATTTTGCCGATGAATTTGCCGAATCGCTTTCAATTGCTCATGATATTTTTCTGTTACCAATTTATCCTGCAAGAGAAGAACCTATAGAAGGAGTAAACTCCGAGATGATTTGCAATAGAATGGAAGATTCTAATGTACGCGTTGTGCAAAAAGAAGATTTAATACGGGCATTGGATATCAGTAAACCTGAAGTACTGGTTACTTGTGGTGCCGGCGATATTGATATGTTATTAGAACCAATTCGAAAATATTTTTCGAAGACTGCCTAAAAAAATCAACTAAGTGATGTATTGATGTGCAATACAATTCCGTTATAGGAGGTATTGTAAAAATACTTTAGTGCGCGTGAAAAAGAAATTTCAAAAATTAAAACCTGCTCTTCGTATTGCCGGATTCTGTTCCATAGGGGTTGCATTTCTGATTATTTCTATAGCTGCAATTAATCATCAGCAAAATGTTCCATGTTCTGAATATCGAATACACATCAATACCGAAAACGGAATTTATTTTTTAGATGAGAATGATGTAAAGCAGATAATTATGGATAATAATTACGCTTCCCGAAAAGGAACCGCAAGCGGCGAAATTGATTACAATCGTTTGGAGCAAATTATTGAGAACAATCCGTTTACAGAAAAATCTGAAATTGTTTTATCACCAACAGGAGATGTTGATGTATATGTTCAACCTCGCCTTCCGATATTGAGGATTATTAACAAAAATGGTGTTGGTTTTTACATTGATAAGCAAGGGAAGAAGCTTCCACTCTCTGATAAATTTACTGCCCGTATTCCGGTAGCAACCGGAAACATTTTTGATTCAGGAATGAATGAAGATTTTTCTGATTCAGCATTAACAAAAAAATTGTACCAATTGGCATCTTTTATAAATCTGGATTCATTTCTCAACGCTTTAACTGAACAGATTTTTATCACCGACGAAAATGAATTTGAGCTGGTTCCTAAAATTGGTAATCACATTATTTTATTAGGAGATGTAAATGACTTACAGGAAAAAACTGAAAAGCTGCACTCATTTTATCGCAACGGGCTAAACCATGTGGGATGGCAGCAATACAGTTTTGTGAATTTAAAATTTAAAAACCAGGTGTATGCAACGCGCAGAGATGTTGCTGCACCTCAACCAAAAATACTTACGCAGGTTGCTGTAACTGATTCCAGCAAACTGAATTAAACCAAACTATAAAATGATTGATTCACAGGAATTCATTGTAGGACTCGACATAGGAACAACCAAAATCTGTGTACTGGTCGGCAGAAAAAACGAACACGGAAAAATTGAAATCGTTGGAATTGGAAAATCTGATTCACATGGTGTTATGCGTGGTGTTGTATCAAATATTGATAAAACTGTTGATGCTATTAAAAAAGCGGTGAAGGAGGCTGAAGACAACAGTGGCGTTGAAATAAAAAATGTATATGTAGGAATTGCCGGTCAGCACATTCGCAGCATGCAGCATCGCGGACAATTATTGCGCAACAATGCTGAAACTGAAATTACTGTTGACGAAATAAAAAAATTAGTACAAGACATGCGCCGCCTCGCTGTTCCCGCAGGTGACCGCATTATAGATTCTCTTCCACAAGAATTTATTGTTGACAATGAATTAGGAATTAAAGATCCTGTTGGAATGTGTGGTGCCAAAGTTGAAGCAGACTTTCACATCATCACCGGACAGGTAAGTGCAATTCAGAATATTCGCAAGTGCATTGAGAAAGCAGGATTGAATCTGGTTGAAATGTTTTTAGAACCACACGCTTCTTCATGTGCAGTATTAAGTGAAGATGAAAAAGAAGCGGGTGTTGCATTAGTTGATATTGGTGGAGGCACATCTGACATTGCCATTTTTCAGGATGGAATTATTCGCCACACTTGTGTAATTCCGTTTGGCGGAAACATTATTACTGAAGATATTAAAGACGGGTGCCAGGTTATGCGCGCGCATGCCGAGTTGTTGAAAGTGCGCTTTGGTTCTGCTTTAGAACAAGAAACACAAGACAACCAGGTGGTAAGCATTCCCGGTTTGAGAGGAAGAGAACCCCGAGAAATTTCAGTTCGCAATCTTTCACGCATCATTCAGGCTCGCATGGAAGAAATGATTGAAATGATTGATGCTGAAATTATGTCTTCAAGTTATAAGCATAAATTAATTGCAGGTATTGTGTTAACAGGTGGCGGATCATATATGAAGCACCTGGTGCAATTGGTTCAGTTTAAAACCGGAATGGATGCTCGCATTGGGTTACCAACCGAACATCTGGCTTCAGTAAAGGTTGATCAGTTAAAGCATCCGATGTTCTCAACCGGTGTTGGATTGATTTTGAAAGGCATTGAAGATTACGAGGAAAAAGAAAGAGAGCAATCAGTTATCTCCGAAAAAAGAAAAGAAGAAATCCTTTCGCAACCATTACCACAGCCTGAGAAAATTGAAGAACATGTATTTGAAATGGAAGAAGAGGAAGTCAAAAAACCACGCAAAAGTTTTTTTGAAGGAATAATGAAAGGATTGAAAGAAAAATTCAGCGAAGAAGTGGATGAAAATTTCGGAGGAAAAAATTAATTAATAGTTCAAATCAAAAAATAAAATCAAACTGCTTTTATGAGCATACAATTCGATGTACCAACTACAAAAGCTTCCATCATCAAAGTAATTGGTGTTGGAGGCGGTGGCGGCAATGCAGTAAATCACATGTTCCGCCAGGGAATAGTGGGAGTAAATTTTGTGGTGTGCAACACCGACCAGCAAGCACTTGACATGAGCCCTGTTCCGTTTAAAATTCAATTGGGAAATAATATTTCTCAGGGAAGAGGTGCAGGTATGAACCCCGAGGTTGGAAAACGCGCAACAATTGAAGCGCTTGATGAGGTTATGAAAGTGTTGGAAGACAATACAAAAATGGTTTTCATCACTGCCGGAATGGGCAAAGGAACCGGTACCGGTGGCGCTCCCGTTATTGCTAAAGCAGCAAGAGAATTAGGAATTCTTACTGTTGGATTGGTAACCACACCATTTGGTGCTGAAGGTCCCCGTCGTTTCAATCAGGCAACTGAAGGCATTAACGAATTAAAAAATTATGTCGATACCATTTTAGTAATCAGCAACGATAAATTGCGCGAGGTATATGGCAATTTAAAATTAGGCGAAGCATTTTCTCATGCTGATAATATACTTGCCAATGCTGCACGAAGCATTGCAGAGATCATTACTATTCCCGGATATGTAAATGTTGATTTCGAAGATGTGAATACTGTAATGCGCGACAGCGGTGTTGCCATTATGGGAACTGCAAGTGCCGAAGGCGAAAACCGAGCTGAGTTAGCAATTGAGGCCGCATTAAATTCACCATTGTTAAACGACAATCAGATTAAAGGTGCTAAAAACATTCTCATGAATGTTACTTCCGGCGACGAAGAAGTTACGCTCGATGAAATCAGCAGCATTACCGAATACATTCAGCGCGAAGCCGGCTACGATTCAAACATCATTTGGGGTAACTGTTACAATGCAGCTTTAGGCAACAAAATAAGTGTAACTGTAATTGCAACCGGATTCGACTCTCAAACCTTCGGCAGAAAAGAAGCTGGTCGCCAGCCCGAAAGATTTCCCTTAGAAGGAACCGCTCCAAAAGCAGCTGATACCAACATCCGCGAAATAAACCGCCCCCCTGTTCAAATGCAGCCTGCTGCCGAAGAACAGATGAACGAAATTGAGTTAACACCAAATATCACTGTAAATGTTCAGGTAGAACCGGCAATGGCATCCGCCGAAAATCTTGATGGACAAATGCACCTCATTACCAAAGAAGCGAAGATCGAAAATACTCCTTCCGATGATAGCAGCTTGTCACACGACGAAAAAATGCGCCGCATACAAAAATTGCGCGGTCTCAGCATGAATAAAGGCGAAGCACTTTCCGAATTAGAGAAAGAGCCTGCTTACAAGCGAAGAAACCTCAATTTAAAAGATATTCCGCACAGCTCAGAATCAAACATCAGCACATTGTACCTGAGCGAAGGAACCGATGGAAAACATGAATTGAAAAAGAACAACTCTTTTCTTCATGGTCACGATAAAGTAGATTAAGCAGGCGCATAGCTCTATGCTCATCTCAAGATAACCCAGTAAGTGGGTTTTGGTTTGGTAAGTCCCGACATGCTGCGAAGCCTGCGGGACTTTTTTATTGCGGCAAGCTATTCAGCACCTCTAAATAATTACGCGCTTTGCGAACCTTATAATCTGTAAAGGCTTTTTGCGCCCAAGTTTTAGCAAGGTCAGTTTTGCCGGTTACTTCACAGCCAAGCGCCATATTAAAACACGCACGCCCTGCAACCTTGCTGTTAACCGATTTCGATAATGCATTCCATTTCTCCATCGCACCGGTCCAGTCATTAGTCACAGCTTTTCTCCAGGCAACTTTTAGCTGTTCATTTCCTCGCTTATAAATAACTCTGTCCTGCCACACCACAACAGGCAAATACCTGCCAGCCGAAATATCACCAATATAATTACCCGTATTGCGAATGGCTGATGTAGGCACAGGATCTATCGGAGAGAGCCCACCCACTGTTTGTTGCAGTTGATCACCAAACTGATCGAACACAGTTTGGCTAAGCGTATCATACAACCGCCACGAATAAGTTACACTATAATTAACCTGTTTAGGCGCTATATATCCACCACTCTTCACAATGTTCATTCCCGAAAAAACAGTGCTGATTATATTATCAGAATTGGTATCAAAAGTTTCAAGCACCATTAATGCATCGCAATTGTTTTTGCGGCAAATAGTTTTTACAGTTTGCCATTGCAAAGGCTCCGGCGTATGAATGTTCACATCTTTTCGGTAAAGCAAATGATTGATCGGAACAAATGCATGCGGCGAATCATAACGGTTCATTTCAATCACAAACGAATTCAAACATTCTTCAGCGCCAATCAAATCACCGGCAATTGCTTCACCTGTTAAAACCGATTCAACAACATTATTATCTTTTTTTGTGCTGTCAGTTTTAGTGCGATTATAAACTGCAATGTTTTTTATGTTTTCAGGAAGAGAAAGATGCGGAGGATAAGTAACCTTCACACTTCGGTGAGTGGTTGCACATGATTGAAGTATAAAAAGAATAGAAATTAAAATAAGTGGTAAATGATTTTTCATCAGAAAAGTTTTGTTAATCATTATAAATATAATGCCAATAATAAGTATTGAGAAAACTTTTAAATAATCAGTTATTCGCCTATAACTAATTTCAATCTTACCGATTGATTGGAAAACTGAATATTCAGAAAATAAATTCCGCTTTGCAATTGCGGTGCAATTTCATTTTCAGGCAGCATATATTCTTTCAGTTTCCTTCCACTCAAATCATATATAGAAAGATGTTCAATGTGTTTCGAATTAAAAATATGAATAACATCATCAATCGAAGCAGGATTCGGATAAAGAAAAACAGTTTTAGAATTATCATCGGTATTCTGAACTCCGGTTTGATTCAAATCATATAAATAAGCGCCGGTGTTTTGCGAAATGCAGGCAATTACATATGGCTCAGTAAAACTTAACATGCTGATGTTTCCATACAAACCATTTAACGGAACTTCTGAAAAGTTTAATCCATTATCAGTAGAAGCATAAACTTTTTGGCCAAGGTTGGTTGCAATATCAGAACATTGTACTGCTGCAATTACTCCTGCGCTCGATACATCAAAATAAGAGATGCAATCAAGTGGAGTTGTAATGTTGGTCCATGTATCACCATGATCAGTTGAATAAAATAGATCACTGTTATAATAACTTACATACAATTTCCCGGCAATTGCTGGGTCTGGTTTAGCATCCGTATACGACCATCCCGTTCCGCCACCATTAGTGACTTCAATCCATGAAGGCTCATTCGTTTTTCTCCTGTAAAGATGATTGTTGTATAAAATAAAAAAGTAACCGCTTCGGTCAGTAAATAATTTTGTTCTTCGCTCCCATATGGGAAACAGGTAAGTACCTGTTATTCCCTGCGACCAATCCTCCCAGGTGTTTCCGCCATCAGTACTAATATGAATTTGTGATTGATTATTCTGGACATCGGCACCAACAACAATTGTGTCTGATGAAAAATCTGAAATAGCAATTTGCGTTACATTTAAAATATCATTTGAGTCACGATCAAAATAATTGTAAGCAAGTTGCTGCCAGGTAATACAGCCATCAGTGGTTTTAAAAAATTTCCCATCACCATTATAATTTACTGAACCTCCGAGGTAACCAACGGATGAATTGTTTTTATAAAATGAAATTGTTGAAACCTGGTCGCAAGAAACATCAGGCAATGATTGATAGGAACATGATGAACCATGATTGTCAGAAACAAATAAACCGGGATCGGTGCTTGCTAAAAACATTTTTCCATTTCCTGGATTAACAATAATTTTTCTGCCATCTAAATTTTGAATTCCGTGGCAGCTGTACTTCCATTTCCAGTTTGAATTGTTGTATTCTATATCAGAACGGCAGAGAATAGTATCAGCATTGTATGTTTTCCACAATCCATCTTCATCGTGCAATATTGCAAGCTTTGAATAAACAGGAGAGAAGTTTAATCCTCCTGAATAATATCCAAATTCAGGTTCATAATTACACGAAGCATCGTTGAATGAAATGAGTTGTTTGTTCGGATTGTGTTTGAACTCAGCTTCTCTCCACAATGCACCATAATCTTTAGTTTCAAGAATGCTGAAATAATTTCCACTGTGCCCGCCAACAAACCAATGGCCGGCTTCAGTCGGGTGGGCGGTAATGAAATAATTTGTGTAATCATACAATGGTGAAATATCTGCAGACCATGTTGTACCACCATTAGTCGAAATATTTAAATGGCCGTTTATGGTAATTATTACATCAGAATTCCCGGCATCTAACGCAAATTCTTTTACATTCTGGGTGAATATTTTTGTTACCTGCAAAGTGGAATAATTAAATTTATATAACCCTTTTCCTCCACTTGAAATAGTATTAATCAATACATCACTAACTGAAAAAAATAATTCATTGTTATTTGAAGGATTCAAAGTAATTCCTGTAAACCAAAAAGTTTTTAAAGAGTCGTGAACAGAAGTCCACGATTGCCCTGAATTCGTAGAAATGTATAAGCCGCTTGAAGTATAGTAAGAGTTATTTGTGTTGTAATTAAACTGAGGCTGACCTGCTAAAAATATTTTTTGACCATTTGAACTGAATAATAATATGTGTCCGGCATTGCTGTAAGAAGAAGTGGCGGAAATTGAAACCGGACAATTCAATTTTGTCCAGCTTGAACCAGCGTTGGTAGAATGAAAAAGATATCCTTTTGCAGTATCGTTCCAGGGTGCAGCGCCACAAACGGCAAAAATTTCATTATGATTTTGTGGGTTTATAGCTACATCGCGGCAGTAGTAATGGTATACTGAAATAAATGTTTCAGGAGTAAATAAATTCTTCCACGAATTTCCGGCATCAATACTTTTAAATAAACCTGATGAAGCAGAAGCTGCATAAATAACAGATGAATCAACCGGATCAAAAACAACCAGATTAATTAATCCTCCACCCTGTGCAGGAAACGCTTTCCAGCTTTGAGCATGACAATTAATTATTCCTGCTAAACTCAAAAGAAAAATAAACAGAAAAAGATTTTTCATCTTGTCTGGAAAATTACATTAAGCAATTCAGAAACAATTTGAAATTTTACTAAAGCGCTAACCCAATTTTGTTAATTGGAAAAATAGGTGAACACTGTAAAGTGTCAGGATTTGATAAAATTAAAAAAGCGGGAATAATTTCCCGCTTTATAACTTTAAAAACATTTTATCAGTAACTTAAAATTACGGTAGAAACATTACCACTACTTCCGGTCCAACTTACTTTATATCCATAAGCACAAAGTAAACCGGATGGATTTCCGGTTTGGTCAACACCAAGTGTTAAAGTAAAATCACCAACATTTAAATGATGTACTAACTCACCGCTTACGGGCCTCCATAATCCGCAATAAGTATTTGATACTATAGCAGTATTATAAAAGGTAGTAAAATCCATTCCATACCGGTTTACTCCCCATGAATCAACATTGCTGAATCCGTTTAAAGTTGTATCTCCAAATGCTGAAAAAGAAAGTTTGCTGTCAGCTAAGGAATAACTCCATTCAGTTGTGCGGGCACTGTTCCAAACTGAAGTGGTTCCATCGTCAAAAATTACATTGATGTTAAACGCCCGTTCGCGGTATTTTAATGTACTGCTTCCAAGATAAAACCCTAACCAGTTATTTCCACTCAGGTTTTTCAGTGTTTTTACACCATTAAATTTTATGGATTTATTGTCAGCCATTCTCAAAATTTTATAATCCATATAAGTTAGGGTTAGAACCGAACCTGCATCGCTCCAAAGGTTTCCACTGGTAAGCTCAACTTTTATTTTACCTGATCTAATGCATGAAGGACTGAAGCAAGGAGTAATGCTGTCAAAAATAAAATACAAAATATGTTGTGAAATTTGAGTTGAATCAATCGTAACACCACACATAGGACTTGAGTAAGCTTCTTCAGCCTTTCCAAAAGAAGGAATATCACCTAAGGCGCCGTTAATATCCTGATCGGCTCTGTCTGATTCAGCCTTATAATAGTTTGCATCACTGTTAAATTGTTCAACCTGCGGATCCAAGGTATCATTCTTATTATCTTTTTTACATGATGATAATATTCCTGTTGTGAACAGGCATAATAGGAGCGCTGAGGAAAAATTTATTTTGTTCATGTATTAATATTTATTGTTTGTTATCCAAAAATAATTCCAAAATTATATTTTATGGTTAAACGAACATTAACAAGCAATTGTTGTGAAGTCAGTTTTTAGGTGATGTGTTTTGGATATTTAGATTTACAGCAACAAAATTAATTTATGAAACTTATTGCAGATTCCGGTTCTACAAAAACAACCTGGGTATTAATTGATGATAATCAATCAAGGAAACAATTCAGTTCAGAAGGTTATAATCCGTTTTTTATAAAGACTCCGGCAATTATTGAATCATTAAAGAAAAATCTTTTAAGTGATTTAAATGCAAGCTCTGTTTCTGAAATACATTTTTATGGCTCAGGAGTTTCGAATGATGAAAATGTAAAAATCATTAACGATGCTTTTGATGTTTGTTTCCCTGATGCAAAGTTCTTTATTGAACACGACTTGTTAGCCTCATGCAGAGCCTTGCTTGGGAAAGAAAAGGGATTCGCAGCAATACTTGGTACAGGAACAAATACTGCATTATATGATGGCAAGCAGGTTGAATTAAATATTGACTCATTGGGTTATGGTTTGGGAGATGAAGGGAGCGGCAGTTACATTGGAAGATTATTACTGCGTAATTATCTCAGAGATTTTATGCCAGAAGAATTGAAGAAGAGTTTTCAAAATCATTTTAAACCTGATAAGCTGGAAATATTAAAGAATATATATGAGAGACCATTGCCTAATCGATTTCTCGCATCTTTTGCCTCATTTAGTTCGCAACATATTTCTCATCCATTCATACAGAATCTGGTTCACGAAGCGTTTCATGATTTTTTTGAAAACATAGTTGCTCATTACCCAAACTACACTTCATATCAATTCAACTGTGTTGGAAGCATCGGGTTTTATCTCAAAGATATTCTGGAAAAAACCTCAAATGATTTTGGGATGAAAACAGGAAAAATTATTCAATCACCAATTGAAGGATTGGTAAAATTTCATTTGGAAAATTAATTTTTTAGCTGAATGATACATTCAGAATTGAATAAAATATTCAAGATTCAGAAATAAGTTTTGTTCTTTCCTTATTTTTACTCAGGGCGCTAAATGCAAGTGCAACCAGAATACTAAGCACAATAAAAAAAATGAACATAGTGTCGAAACCATATTTTCCTGCTATACCAAGACCAAGTGAAGGGGCTGCAATATTTGCCAATCCGTAAGAAATAGAATACAGCGCTGAGTATTGACCTTGCCGTTCTTTTTGAGGTCGTGATATTGCATAATTAAACATAAAAGGCATAGCGAATATTTCAGACATTGTAATAAACAGGGTATAGATTACAGCCATAGCCATCATGCCTTCACCTAATCTTAAAATGGAAAAAGAAAAAGGCAAACAGATTACTCCAATTATTATATATAGAAATGTTTTTTTCTTTTTTTCGAGAACTGTAATCAATGGCATTTCAATTATCACAACAAGCAAACCGTTCAGAGCCAATAACAATCCTATTGTATCTTCACTGTAATGGCACACCTGATTAAAATATTGCGGCATACTTGCAAATAGTTGAAAAAAACAAATGCCATACATTGCTACCAACAGAATAAATAAAAGGTATCTGTAATCCCGATATGCAGAGGTGCTTCTATTAGACAATACTTCATTTTTGTGTCTGTTAAGTTCTGATTTTTTACGAGGCAAGTACATATACAACATAATTGCTGCTGCAAAACTTGTGCATGCATCAATTACAAAAAGCCATTTATAGCCAAGATATAAAGCAATGAATCCGCCAATAGCAGGACCAACAGAAAATCCAAGATTAACTGCTAAGCGAACTAATGAAACAGAACGGGTTCTGTCAGTAGTTGTTGTGTAATCAGCAATTGCAGAAGAGTTAGCGGGTCTGAACAAATCTGCACTAAAAGCATAAAAGAATATTACCGATGCAATTCCGGCTAACGAAGTAGTTGCTAAGAGAAGCAGCAAAATGAAACCGCTTGCACTAAGAGAATAAACCATAATATCAAAGTGGTTCCGTCGGTCCGTCAACCATCCTCCTGTGTAACTTCCAAGAACACTTCCGATTCCGTAAAAACTCATTACAAAACCAGCATCAATTATTGTAAAATGTAATTCATTGGTTATATATAAAGAAGTAAATAGTAAAACCATCGAGCCACTTCTATTAATGAACATTGAGATAGCCAGTATCCAAATGTTTCGTTGGAGATTTGAAAAAGCTTCTTTATAAAGTGATAATATAAACTTCATTACGGGGATGCATCAAAAATAAAATTAGATGAGACATTATTATATCAAGTTGTAATTCTTAACGCTATTTATTTTAATGAAAAACAACTCCTGATTCAGTATAATTCTCGAGTTGATTTAATTGCTTATGAATAGAATCAATCCATTGAAGTTGTTTTATTTCATTAGTACCATGAATAGTTTCTTTATCGTATCGATTTTGTTCGCTGTTTAAATCAATGACTAGTGAATTGTATGTTTTTTGAATAGCTGCTGAAATACTTTTTTCCTTATCCGGATTTTTTTGTGAAAGTTGTTGCCGCATTTTTCGTGCATATAATTCAGTAATATCAAAATGCAGTTGCTCGTGTTTTAAAAGTGATTCAGAACTGTCTTTCAAAAAAGATTCTTTGCAAATGAAGAGTACATAACAATATACTTTAACGAACTGGTCTTCTTGTTTCATATCAAGATACAAACCCGAATAAGTCAAACCCTGAAAACTACCACTAGGCTTCTTTTTAAAATCAGAAAAACTCAATAAACTATCCCGTTGCCATAAAATAGTATCTGCACCAAAAGATTTGACAGAATTACCCAGGTTTGAGTCCTGAGCGATTGAAAAATTACAATTTAAACAAAATAAGAAAAGTAAAATCAATTGTTTTGTAATAACCATTTTGTTTTCAATTTCTTTTTTTACTGGCGACATCAATATATACAGCAAGAATCAATACTGCGCCTTTGATAATGTTTTGATAAAAAGGTTCGATGTTCAGAATACTCATTCCGCTATCAAGCGAAGCCATGATAAGTGCACCGATGATGGCACCGAAAATTGTTCCGCGACCTCCCATTAAACTGGTGCCACCAATTACACACGCCGCAATAGCATACAACTCGTATCCGGCAGCCGCATCGGGTGCAGCGCTACCAAGTCGCGCCGTGTAAACTATTCCGGCGACTGCACTCAGTAATCCGCACAACCCAAATACAAGCATGGTATTGAGTTTAATATTTATTCCACTGAGCCACGCAGCTTCTGCATTTCCGCCAATAGCAAAAACTCTTCTTCCAAAAACAGTTCGGGTTGCTATGAAATGAACAGCCAACGCTAACAGCACCATTAAAATCACCGGAACAGGAATGGCTTTATCATCTGCTTGTGCGAATTGAATTACTGAATCAGCAGTTGGATGGTTGACTGAAAAATATTCCGGCTGATTTGCAAGCGGAGAATTATCCGGAACATGAATGGGGGTTGAAATCTGCGCGCGTTCAATAGCAGATTGCGGATTCATAAAAACCCATAGAAAAAAAATAAGCAAAGCAGCAAATGAAATAATCCGCGTCGCAAAAACCGGAACGGTACTAACTTTTATTCCGAATTCTTTTTGTGTTTTTCTTTTCCGCAATTGAGTAATTGCAAACAACAAAATGAACGCAACGAAAATCCAGATGCTTACCTGCCTGCTAAGAAAACCACTTCCGAAATTCTGAAATTCATTGCTGACAGAAATTGTTTCACCCTGCATGATTGCCATTATACTGCCTCGAAAAATCAGTAATCCGCCAAGTGTTACAATAAAAGCTGGAATGCGCAGATATGCAGTAAGTGCTCCCTGCATGCAGCCAATTATAAATCCGATTAAGAGAGTGAGCAAAATCACGAGTGGTAAACTCATTTCTAGCTTCATGAAAAAGATGGAAGCAATTCCGCCAAAAAAACCAACCATACTTCCTACAGATAAATCAATATTGCCACTAACAATCACAAGCAGCATTCCAATAGCAAGTATTCCCACAATAGAACTTTGCCGCACAAGGTTGGTAATATTGGCAGCAGATAGGAAAATTCCATCTGTTGCAATGTGAAAGAAAATGCAAATGACAAGTAATGCGAAAACCATTACAAGTGCGCGTATGCTTGTTGAATTGAATTGTGATATCTTTTTTGTAGTCATCTTCAAAAATCCAGATTTGCAAATTGATGTTCTTTGGTTGCAGCTATCATAATTTCTTCTTGTGTAGCACCTGAAGAAAACTTGCCGGTAATTTTTCCTTCGTTCATCACCATAATCATGTTGCTCATTCCGATCACCTCTTGCAAATCGCTTGATACCAGAATGATTGCCATTCCCTTTTGTAACAGTTGATGCATTAGTTCATAAATTTCTGCGCGCGCACCTACATCAATTCCGCGAGTAGGTTCATCGAGCAACAGCAGTTTCGGCTTTACCAATAAACATTTTCCGATAACGACTTTTTGCTGGTTTCCACCTGAAAGAAGTTGCACTTCTGCTTCAGTTGAATTTGCTTTTACAGAAAGTTGCTTAATCATTTTCATTGTGCGCATCATTTCTTTACCTCCTGAAAGAATTCCTGAACTTGAAATGTTATTCAGGGTCGAAAGATTCAGATTGAAACGAATACTCTGCGGAATAATTAAACCTAATCGTTTGCGGTCTTCACTCACCAATGCAATGCCGTTTGCAATTGATTCGGCAGGTGAATTGAATTTTACTTTTTTGTTATATAATAAAATTTCTCCTTCCTGTTTTCCATTCCACGCTCCTGTAATTCCCATTAATAATTCAGTTCTGCCACTACCCATTAAACCGGCTATTCCAAGAATTTCTCCTGTGTTTACTTCCAGATTAACTGAATCAATTTTCTTTTTCCCTGATGAATCATAGAGGGAATAATTTTTTAATTCTAAAACTGATGCTCCGGTTTTTGCTTCAGTTTTTGGATAGAGCTCAGTGATTTCTCTTCCTACCATTAATTGTATTAGTTCTTTTTCTGAAACATCAGTAATATTCTTCGTTGAAATAAATTTTCCATCACGCAAAACAGTTACCCGATTACAAAGCGCTTTTATTTCTTTTAAACGATGACTTATATAAATAACTGTTACGCCTTTTGATTGAAGTTTCCGAAGTAATTTGAATAATTTCTCAATTTCTTTTTCACTTAAAGCAGTTGTTGGTTCATCCAGAATTAATAGCCGGGCGTTTTTATTCAATGCTTTGGCAATCTCCGTTAATTGTTGTTCGCCAATTCCTAATTCACTTACTTCGGTTTCAGGTGAAATATTTAAGCCTACCTGATCCAATAAATTTTTTGCTACAGAATGAATGATATGTTGCTGAAGAATTCCAAATTTCGAAGGTTCATTACCTAGAAAAATATTTTCAGCCACACTCATAGTTTTTATCAGTGATAGTTCCTGATGAATGACTGTAACTCCTGCTTTTTCAGCTTCCTGAATATTTTTGAAATGAATTTCTTTTCCTTCAATTAAAAAATTTCCCTGAAAAGTTCCGGATGAATAAACTCCACTCAGAATTTTTATAAGTGTTGATTTCCCTGCACCATTTTCTCCGCATATTGCATGAATTTCTCCATGATTGACCTGAATAGAAATTTCTTTTAAGGCATAATTAACGCC
>Ga0114969_10001704_pt1 | contig 18507 bp, 15 predicted proteins | sample M_130807_MF_Meta_FD_87316 | JGI IMG/M metagenome (GOLD analysis project Ga0114969, IMG submission 87316) | Freshwater microbial communities from Lake Montjoie, Canada to study carbon cycling - M_130807_MF_MetaG | ecosystem: Environmental > Aquatic > Freshwater > Lake | place: Lake Montjoie...
ACACAACTTCGGCGTCCTCACCATCGCTCCCGCGTGGTGGACCGGAGTCCACTTGTGCCCGATCACGCCCACCGTCGTGATCACCGCGCCCAGCCAGTGGAAGAAGTTCAGCACTTCCGGACCGCTCACGCCCGGGAAGAGATACTTGTTGCCCCCGCTGAACCCCACCACCTCGTGCGGGAACACCGGCCCCACGATCACGATCTGGTCGTAGTCGTCCACCCGCCGGTTCACCGTCACCGGCACGTCCATCGAGAACAACCCGTCCGACAGCGTCCGGATCTCCTCGGCGGGGATGGTTCCCAGATGCCGCAGCGCCGCCGGATTGTCCCATTCGTGGTTGAAGAACCGCACCCGACCGTACCGGCCGCACCGCTCCTCCGCCGTGATCTCGAGCCGCGCGCGGATCGCCTCTTCCGACATCGGCGCGTGCGTCCCGAGCGCCGTGAGGATGTCGAATGCCGCCGCGACTTCCCCGAACCGCGCGAACAGCGTCTTGAACAGCAACCCGACCGGCGCCGTGCGCGTGTGGTCGGGAATGATCAGCAACACGCGGCGCCCGCGGTAATCGGCCTCCGGGCACGCTTCCGCCACCAAGGCGACGACGTCGGCATCGGACAGGAGTTTCCCGGGTGCGGCGACGCGGGCAATGGGCGGGACGGGATTTTGCGGCATGGGATCAGATGGTCTGGGACAGGAAACCGCCGTCGACGCGAAGGTCGGTGCCGGTGACGAACGAACTCGCGCGATGGCTGGCGAGGAACACCGCGGCGCCCACCAGTTCCTGGGCATCGCCGAAGCGTCCCATCGGCGTGTGCCCGAGGATGGCGCGGGCGCGCGGCGTCGGCGTGCCGTCTTCCTGGAACAGAAGCCGGCGGTTTTGTTCGGCCGGGAAAAAGCCGGGCGTGATCGAATTCACCCGCACGCCCCGCGGCGCCCATTCCCGCGCGAGAAACTGGGTCAGGCTCAGCACCGCCGCCTTGGCCGCCGAATAGGCCATCACCCGCGACAACGGGACGTGGGCGGAAACGCTGGCGATGTTGATGATCGAACCGCGTCCGCGCGCGCAGAAGGCCGGGCCGAAGACCTGGCATGGCAGCAACGCGCCTCCCACCAGATTGAGATCGATGTTGGCCCGCCATGCGTCCAACCCGACGGCTTCCACCGGTTGCTCCGGCGTCACCGTCACCTTGGGATCGTTGCCGCCCGCGGCATTGAGCAGCACCGAAACCGGGCCGAGTTCCGATTCCACCGCGCGCGCCGCGGCTTCCAGCGCCTCGCGGTTCCCGGCGTCGGCCGCCACGAACAGCGCGCGCCCGCCGGCATTGCGAATCGAGGCGACCCGCGCCTCCCCGCGCTCGGCATTGCGTCCCAGCACCGCGACCGCGGCGCCCGCCGCCGCGAGTCCTTCCGCGAGACCGCCGCCCAAGACACCGGTGCCGCCGATCACGACGGCGACTTCGCCCGACAAATCGAAAAGGTTCATCGTCCGCCCCGAATCTACCGGGGTCGGCGGCGGGATCGAAGGCCGAATTTGCGCGCGCCCCGCGACGGACTCCCGTTTTCACCGCGGGAGGCAGGCCGACCCGCGGACCGCGTCGTCGCGGGGCGGCGGGGGATGAGGTTGGGCGCCGGCCGTCGTCGTTCATTCCGCCGCGGGGACGAACGGGCTGTGGCGGTCCGGCACCGCCCGGCCAGCGCGCCCCCCCGCGCGCGGCCGGCACGGCGCGGTTCCCCTTGAATCGGGGCTTCACCCATGCCCGCGCGGCGCGGGGTGCCGTGGGACTTCGGCCGGGCTCCCCCCGCGCGCCGCGCGCCGCATCACTTGGCCCCGGCGGTCGCGAACTCCAATCCCTCGACCTTGCCGGCGGTGACCTTCACGGTCTGGCCGGCCTTGAAATCGCCCCCCAACAGGCGCGTCGCGAGCGGATTGAGCAACAGGTCCTGGATCGCCCGCTTCAGGGGACGCGCGCCGAACTGGGGATCGTAACCATCCTCGGCCAACCGCCGGCGGGCCGACGCGTCGACTTCCAGCACGATCTGCCGCGAGGCCACGCGCTCCACGACCCGCGCCAACTGGAGGTCGACGATCTTCGCCAACTCGGCCTCGTCGAGGCTCCCGAAGATGATGGTGTCGTCGATGCGGTTGAGGAACTCGGGACGGAAATGCCGTTTCAATTCGCCGAGCACCTTCTCCTCCATGGCGCGCCGCGCCGCGGGGGTGAGTTTCCCGTCGAGGAAATGTTCCTGGATGATCGGCGACCCGATGTTCGAGGTCATGATCACGATGGTGTTCCGGAAATCCACGGTGCGGCCCTGGCCGTCGGTGAGGCGTCCGTCGTCGAGGACCTGCAGGAGGACATTGAAGACGTCGGCATGCGCCTTTTCGATCTCGTCGAACAGCACCACGGAATACGGGCGGCGCCGCACGGCCTCGCTGAGTTGCCCGCCTTCCTCGTAGCCCACGTAGCCCGGCGGCGCGCCGATCAACCGCGCCACGGTGTGCTTCTCCATGTATTCCGACATGTCGATGCGCACCATGGCCTGCTCGTCGTCGAACAGGAACTCGGCGAGGGCGCGGGCCAGTTCGGTTTTCCCGACCCCGGTCGGCCCGAGGAAAATGAACGAGCCGATGGGGCGGTTCGGGTCCTGCAATCCGGACCGCGCGCGGCGGACGGCGTTGGAAACCGCGGTGACGGCGGCACGCTGCCCGACGACGCGTTCCGCGAGCCGGTCTTCCATCCGCACCAGTTTCTCGCGTTCGCCCTCGAGCATCCGGGTGAGCGGAATGCCGGTCCAAGCGGACACCACGCGCGCGATGTCGTCCTCGGTGACTTCCTGCCGGAGCAAGGCCCCGCGCTGTCCCTCCGGCGCGGAATGCTTCTCGATGGCGGCAAGTTTCGCCTCCAGTTCCGGAACCCGGCCGTACTGGAGTTCGGCGGCGCGGGTCAGGTCGCCCCGGCGCCGGGCCTGGTCGAGTTCGTTGCGCGCCTGTTCCAGCTGGGACTGGATCACGGAGACCGCGTTGATCGCGGTCTTCTCGTTCTGCCACTGCGCGGTCAATGCCGCCGAGCGCCCCTTCAGGTTCGCCAACTCCGAATCCAACCGGCGCAACCGCTCGCGCGACGCCTCGTCCTTTTCCTTCGCCAGCGAGGTGCGCTCGATCTCGAGTTGCAGGATCTGGCGGTCGAGTTGGTCGAGTTCGGTCGGCTTCGAATCCAGTTCCATCTTCAGCCGGGAAGCGGACTCGTCGACGAGATCGACCGCCTTGTCGGGGAGGAACCGGTCGGAGATGTAACGGTGCGAAAGGGTGGCCGCGGCCACGAGCGCCGAGTCCTGGATGCGGACGCCGTGGTGGGTCTCGTAGCGTTCCTTGAGGCCGCGGAGGATCGCGATGGTGTTCTCGACGCTCGGTTCGGCGACGACCACCGGCTGGAACCGGCGTTCCAGCGCGGGATCCTTCTCGATGTGCTTGCGGTACTCGTCGAGCGTCGTGGCGCCGATGCAACGCAGTTCGCCGCGGGCCAACTGCGGCTTGAGCATGTTCGCGGCGTCGGCCGCCCCTTCCGCCGCCCCCGCGCCGACGATGGTGTGCAACTCGTCGATGAAGAGGACGATGCGCCCCTCGGCCGCGGTGACTTCCTTGAGGAAGGCCTTGAGGCGGTCCTCGAATTCCCCCCGGAACTTCGCGCCCGCGATCATGGCGCCGATGTCCATGGCGATCACCCGGCGGTTCTTGAGGGATTCGGGGACGTCGCCGTTCACGATGCGCCGGGCGAGTCCCTCGACGATGGCGGTCTTGCCCACGCCGGGCTCGCCGATGAGCACGGGATTGTTCTTGGTGCGGCGCGTCAGCACCTGCATGACCCGGCGGATCTCGTCGTCGCGCCCGATGACCGGGTCGATCTTGCCCTGGCGAGCCAACTGGGTGAGGTCGCGCCCGTATTTCTCGAGGGTCTGGAACTTGTCCTCGGGAGTCTGGTCGGTGACGCGCTGGTTGCCGCGCACCTCGGCCAGCGCCTTGAGAAGGGAATCGCGTTGGATGCCGTGCTTCTTGAAGAGGGCACGCACCTTGTCCCCGCCCTTGTCGAGCAATCCGAGCAGCAGGTGCTCGGTCGAGACGTACTCGTCCTTCAGTTTCTTGGCTTCGGACGCGGCCGCCTGCAGCGATGCCTGGAGTTCCTGGGTGGGATAGACTTGGCCGCCACCCTCGACCTTGGCGCGACGGGCAAGTTCCGCCTCGAGATCCTGGGTGAGCTTGGCGGTGGGCGCGCCGAGTTTCCCGAGCAGCGGTTGCACGAGGCCGTCGGCCTGCCCAATCAAAGCCAGTGCAAGATGCTCGGCATCGAGTTGTTGGTGGGAGCGCTCCTGCGCCAGTTGTTGGGCGGCGCCGATGGCTTCCTGGGCCTTGATGGTCAGCTTTTCCAAATTCATGCCGGACCGTCCCGCAAACCCGGTGCCGGACGATACACCGCAATTGCCGATGATTTGCTCGCTTTTCGGGAGGGAGGCGTGCCGAGGCGCGCCATCCCGCCCGGGGATGCCGGGCCAGCGCTGTCGCAAACGGCGCACGCCCGAAAGCCTCCGCGCTGGCCTCCGACGCGGTGTCCGGACAGAATCAACCCATGATTCCCCGGTTCCCCGCCCTCGCCGGCGTCGTGCTCGCGACCTGCGCGGCCCTGGCCGCCCCGGCCCCGATCCACCGATGGGTCGTCTCCGCCAACGAGAACAAACTCGATCTCGCGACCGGATCCCAACGCATCCTGCCGGGCGCCATCCCCGACAATCTCTCGCTTATGGACTTCTCGGTTTTCCCGCCGGTGGTCCGCCACCTCGATGGCGTCGCCAACACCGTTCTTGGCCCGCCCTCGAATGTTGCCATCACCCCGGACGGACGTCTCGCGTTGGTGGCCGACTCGATCGTCCTCGATCCCTCGCGGACCAATGGCTGGGCTCCCGGCGACCGGATTCACGTCGTCGATCTGGCGTCCAATCCGCCGGCCGTCGTCGCCACGACCAAGGCGGGTCCCCAGCCTTCCGGCATCGCCATCAGCCGGGACGGCACGCGCGTCGCCGTGGCCAACCGCGCGGGCGGTTCGGTGTCGGCATTCCGCCTCTCCGGGACGAGGCTGCAACCGCTCAACGCCGTCGTTTTCACCGAATCGACCAACGAGGTCTCCGACGTGGCGTTCAGCCCGGACGGGCGCCACGTGCTGGCCGCGGTGACGCAGGGGGGGCATCTGCGGGTGCTCGATTGGCGCGAGGACGGTCTGGTGGCCAACCCGCGCCGAATTTCGACCTACGGGAAGCCGTACCGGGTCCAATTCACGCCCGACGGACAATTCGCCCTCGCCAGCGGTGCCGGGTACGGCAACGCCGACGACACCGATGCCCTGACCGTGATCGAGGCCAGGGGCGACGCGTTCCGGACCGTCGACTTCGTCCCCCTGGCGAGCGGCCCCGAGAGCTTCGACATCAGTCCGGACGGACGCTGGATCGCGGCGGTGCTGATGAATCGATCCAACATCGCGCCCGGCGCCCCGGGGCACCGCGACCACGGCGTGATCGTGTTGGTGGAACGGACCGGCGACCGCTTCGTCCGCCGGCAGGAACTTGCCACCGGCGCGATTCCCGAGGGCGTGGTGTTCACGCCGGACGGCCGGCATCTGGCGGTGCAATGCCACCCCGACCGGGAACTGCGGCTCTACGAACTGAAGCGCGGGAGCCTGCGCGACACCGGACGGCGCGTGCCGGTGCCGGGCATGCCCTCGGGGATCGGCCGGGGACCGTAGACGGGATTCAAGGCCGATCCCACGGGCGGCGCCACAACGCGCGCAGCGTCTGGGATTCCTCGGCGTCCTCGCCCACCAACCCGAACCGGATGTTTTCCGGATCCGGGCGCGACCGGAATGTCCCGAAGATGCGATCCCAGAAACTTCCCAACGACCCATAGTTCGAGTCGGTCTCGCGCCGTTCGACCGAGTGGTGGACCTTGTGCATGCCGGGGGTGACGAAGACGAGTCCGACGATCCGGTCCAAGGAGGGCGGCAAGGCGACGTTGGCGTGCTGCAATTGCACGAGGAATTGCAGCAGCGTCTCGTAGAGCACCAACTCGCCGAAGCGCACGCCCAGCAGGGGGATCAACGCCAACCGAAGGACCGACGAAATGCCGATCTCGCCGGGGTGAAACCGGCTGGCCGTGGTCACGTCCATGGTGGGATCGGAGTGGTGCACGCGGTGAAACCGCCACAACCAGGGGATTTCATGGGACGCCCGGTGCCACGCGTAGGTCCAGGCGTCGAGCAGCACGATGGCCGCGAGGACGCGGAGCGCGGACGGCCAGGACGCGGCCACCCAGTTCAACAACCCGAAACCGTGTTGGCCCGCCCAAGCCGCCAACCCGCGCCACAGACCGGCGAACACCACGCCCACCATGACGGCATTCGCGACCGCGGCCGCGAGATTGCGCAGTCCGTGACGTTGGCGTGCTTCCCAAGTGTCGTACTGGTGGAAATAGGGAGCCGAGGATTCCCAGGCCAGCAATGCCGCGAGCCACAGGAAACTGGCGCAGCCTCGCCAGGCGTCGATCGCCTCGAGCGGATTGGGGTTGGGGTTTGTCACAAGGATTCCCTCCGGGTTGGACGGGCCCGGCCCACGGATCACGGCACCGCACGCTTCTCGGGCCGCAACAGCCGGCCAAAAACACGGTTGTAAGGATGGACCCGGGTCGCGGGATGTCCATCCGCCTCGAGGGGGCGATCCTCGTTGGCCCAGGCAAAGACCGACCCTTCGAGGTTCGCGACGTTGGTGAACCCGGCGTTGCCAAGTTCCCGGGCAAGGGCCGACGAGCGCCATCCGACGGAACAGTATACCACGACAGGCGCGGGGTTCGTGCCCACCACACGCCGGACCTTCTCGGGCCCGGCCGATGGGTCGATCTGGATCGCACCGGGAAGATGCCCGACGGTGAATTCGGCCATCGGCCGGACATCGAGGATGACCGGGCGCGGCCGGTGGGTGTCGGACAGCCACAAGGCAAGATCGGCCGTCGAGATCTGCGGCACCCCGGGAAAGCGGACACGCACGGCGCGCTTCCAATCGTCGAGCGTGGCGGGATGGCCGTCATCGGCCCGGAGGACCGACGCAACCGCCCGAAACAATAGAAAGGCCAGCGAAACCATGGCGCAGCGAGCCCGCACGCGTCCATGGGACGGCAAACCGGCGTCCAATCCGAGCCCCGAATCGCAGTGCGGACCGCAGGGGGATTTTTTACAGGATTGTCGCCGGCGACGAGCCCCGGAGGAAGAATGGGGTGCGCCACCAAGACGCGGGGCCATGGAGTCCGGGAGCGTGTGGCGGTCGCGCCGGGCAAGGAAACCTCTCGTGCCTCCGCGTCTCCGTGGCCGTTTCCGCGGCGACACAGGGGACGTCGGAAACCAGCGCTTTTGTTGGGACAATCGGCGATGTGGTGCCCGGACATGGGCCATCGCCACGGCCCGAACCGCCCCCGTGGGCGACGGAGGCGCACCCCTTGCGCCGCTGAATTCATGTCGGGCCGGGCGCCGGGGACGCCACGCGTCCATCAAACAACCCGGCGGGGTGCTTGACCTTCCCATTTCGGTTGATAGTGTCCGCCGCTCCGCGTCACGCGGGTTCAGCAGCACATGAAGCGTCAATATCAGCCTTCGAAGATCCGCCGCGTCCGGCAGCACGGTTTCCGCGCGCGCATGGCTACCAAGGGCGGCCGCGCCAACCTCAACAACCGACGCCGCGTCGGCCGGAAGCGCCTCACCCCGGTTTGAGCCGGCCGGGCTCCTGCCCGCGCCCATGGCCTTTACCCTCCCCAAGTCCAGACGTCTCCAGCGTCGCCCGCAGTTCCATGCCGTCCGGGATGACGGTGAGCGCCTGCCCAGCGGAACCGTGGTCTTGAATTGGAGACTCCTTCCCGCCGACGAGCCTTGGCAGGTCGGCATCATCACCACCCGATCCATCGGCAACGCCGTCGCACGCAACCGGGCGCGGCGCTGGATCCGCGAGGCGTTGCGCCGGCTGCAAGGCCGCCTTGCCGTCCCCGCCCACCTAGTGTTCATCGCCCGGCCCAGCATTTCCAAAGCCTGCTATGCGTGGGTTGCAAAGGACCTGGACCGGGCCCTGAAGCGGGCCGGCCTGCTCGCCCCGGAGGCCGCGTGAAAATTCTCCGCCACCTCCTGCTCGCCGCCCTGTACGGCTACCGCTGGGTCCTGTCCCCGGCCAAAACCGTTTTCTTCGGCGGGCCCACCTGCCGTTTCGTCCCGTCCTGTTCCGCGTACGCCGTCGAGGCCATCCAACGCCATGGTCCCCTCCATGGCTGCGGCCTTGCGGCGCGCCGTCTCTGCCGATGCCATCCCTGGGGTGGCGCAGGCCCGGATCCCGTGCCCCAACTCCTCCTCCGTTGACCCTCTCTTTCATGGACCGCAAGGGAATCGCCATTCTTGTCGCCGCGCTCGGACTGTTCCTGGCCCTGCCTTACGTCAGTCGCAAACTCTACCCGCCGGTGGCCCGCGGCACGAACGCCATGCCCGCGGTCGTCGCGGTGGGTGGCACCAACCCAACCGCTCCGGTTCCCCAGATCAACGGGGTCAACCCCATCGCCGCACCCGCCGTCGTCCCCGGCGCGCCCACCGGCCCCGAGCAACTCCTCGCCCTCACCAACAGCCACGCCCGCTTCGTCTTCACGTCGCGCGGCGGCGGCATCAAGCGCGTCGAACTTCTCGACTATAACGCCTATCCCGGCCGCAAACCCGCGCCCGGCGGGTCGAATCCCCCCGTCGTCCTGAACCAGGACGCCACCCTCCCCATCCTCGGCCTCCGCGGCAATCCGGCCCTCGATGGGGACGGCGAATTCGTCTTCCGACCCGAGGGCAACGGAATCCGCGCCGAGAAGGACCTCTCGAACGGGCTTCGCGTCGTCCGCGAATTCCATCCGGGCACCAACGAATACGTCCTTCTGGCCTCGGTACGCATCGAGAACCGCACCGCGCAGACCCTCGCGATTCCCGCCCGCGACTGGCACATCGGCACTGCCACGCCGATGAACGAACAGGACAAGGGCGATTACCTCGGGGTGGATTGGTTCGATGGCTCCTCGTCGTCGCAGGGGCTCGGCTGGGTTTCGACCCCCGGCTTCCTGTGCATCCCGAGCAACCCGCGCGCCGATTACACCGCGGGCGATTCCAACGTGGTCTGGGCGGCGGTCCACAACCAGTTCTTCGCGGTCGTCACGGTGCCGGATCGTCCCGCCGAACGCACGGCGGCCCGGCGCGTCCTGCTGCCGCCGCCGACCGCGGCGATGCTGAAGGCGGATCCCCTGGCCGTTGCCCAACCGGCCGGCGTGGAGACCGTCATCCAGTATCCGACCGTCACCCTCCATGCCGGCCAAACCCTGGAACAACGTTTCTCGGTCTACGCCGGTCCCAAGGAGTACTTCGGGCTTTCGCGGCTCCAACCGGAACTCGACCGGGTGATGGGTTACGGCTGGGCGGGCTTCTTCGCGAAGCCCCTGCTGCTGGGCATGAACTTCCTGCACCACAGCATCTCGCTGCCCTACGGATGGTGCATCGTGGTCATCACCTTCCTCATCAAGCTCGCGTTCTGGCCCCTGACCGCCGTCAGCACCCGCTCGATGAAGCGCATGGCGGAACTCGGCCCGCAATTGCAGGCCATCCGCGAAAAGCACAAGGACGATCCCGCCAAACTGAACGAGAAGACCCTGAAGTTCATGCGGGAAAGCGGCTACAATCCCGTCACCGGCTGTCTCCCGATGGTGGTCCAGATCCCGGTGTTCATCGGCTTCTTCACCATGATCCGCTCCGCGATCGAGCTTCGCGGGGCCAGTTTCCTGTGGTGTGGCGACCTCTCGGTGGCGGACACCCTGTACGTCGTGCCGGGCCTTGGTTTCGTCCCGTTCCTCGGTGTCGCCGGCGTGGGATTGCCCCTGAACCTGATGCCGCTTTTCTACGTCGCCTCCGCGCTGTGGCAGACCCACCTCACGCCGCCGTCGCCGCAGATGGATCCGATGCAGCAGAAGATGATGCGGTGGCTCCCGCTGATGTTCCTCGCCATTTTCTACAATTACTCGGCGGGCCTCACGCTTTACTGGACCGTGCAGAACCTGCTAAGCATCCTGCAAACGAAGCTCACCAAGACGAATGCCCTGGCCGCGACGCCTGCCACCCCGGCGCGTCCCGTCCGGCCGGCCCGTCGTTGAGCCGACGACCCCGTTTTTGCCATGAACGTACCGGTTCCCAAGGAAACGCTGACCCAGATGCTCCACCATCTGGGCTTCACCGACGCCGCCGTCCAAGAGGTCGATCTCGACGGACAGCTGATGCTCGACGTGCAGACCGCGGATCCCGGCCGCCTGATCGGGCGGCAAGGTTCCACGCTCGGCGACCTGCAGTACCTCCTCAACCGGATGATCCATCGCGGCGACGAAACGGCACCGCGCATCGTCCTCGACGTCGGCGGTTATCGCCGGCAGGCGCGCGAGCAACTGATCCAGCGGGCCGTGGAAGGCGCCGAACGGGTCCGCCGCTCGGGCGACATGATCGAACTCGAGCCGATGAACGCCTACGATCGCCGCATCGTCCACCAGGCCCTCAAGGAAGATCCCGACATCGAGACCCACAGCGTCGAGGTCGAGGGCTCCGACAAGAAAGCCATTCTCCTGCGCCCCCGCCGCGTGAGCGTGGCCTGAGATTTCGCGGCGGCGGGTCGTCGAACCCATGTCACGACAGCCCATTCTCCGCTGGATCGGATGGGGCGGCGGCGCGGTGATCCTGGTCGCGCTCGCTGGCTCCTTGGCGGTCTACCTCGCGGTGCGGGCAAGCCTCGCCCAACTGGACGGACAGGCCCGCGTCCATGGTTTGTCGGGCCCGGCCACGATCGAACGCGACGCGGAGGGCCACGTCACCGTCACCGGAGCCACCCGGGGCGATGCCGCGCGGGCGCTCGGATACGTCCACGCCCAGGAACGTTTTTTCCAGATGGACGTCCTCCGGCGTTCCGCGGCGGGTTCCCTCGCGGAAGTGTTCGGGCCCGGTGCGCTCCCCCGTGATCGGGAAGCACGGAGATTTCTGGGCCGACGCCACGCCAACGCGGCACTCGGACTCCTTCCCGCCGAGGAACGCGCGGTCGTCGATGCCTACGCCGCCGGCGTGAATGCGGGCCTTGATGCCCTGGGTGCCCGTCCGCCCGAATACCTCCTCCTGCGCCAAGTCCCCGCCCCGTGGCTGCCCGAAGACACTTTGCTTCTCAATCTGGCCTTCGGCTTCGCGCTCCAGGATGCCGGGGGGCATCTGGATCGTGTCCGCGACCTTCTGCACCGGGCCGCCGGGCCCGTCGCCTCCGCATTCTACAACCCCATGGGATCGGATTCCGACGCCGCTCTCGACGGCCATCGGTTCGGGGAACCGCGGGTGCCGGGTCCCGGCGAGTTCCGCGCCCCGGCCAGGACCCCGGCGGCGAAAACCATCGCCGACGCGGCGGCTTCCCCGGACGAACCACGACCCGGCAGCAACGCATGGGCCTTGTCCGGGCGCCGGACACGGTCCGGCGCCGCGCTGGTGGCCGACGACATGCACCTCGAGTTATCGATGCCGAACGTCTGGTTCCGCGCCGTCATCCGCTGGACCGATCCCGATGGACGCCCAAGACGGCTGGCCGGCATCACCGTGCCGGGCGCCCCGGCCCTCATCGTTGGATCGAACGACGACGTGGCGTGGGGGTTCACCAACAGCGCGATCGACACCACGGACGTCATCGACCTCGAGCTTTCGGTGGAACATCCCGGCCAATACCGCACGCCGGCCGGATGGCGGGATTTCGAAATCGTCCGGGAGACCGTTCGCGTGGCGGGGGCAACGGGCGAGACGCTCGGGATCACGAACACCGTCTGGGGCCCGCTGATCGGTGCGGCGGGCGATCCCGGGCTCCGCGCGGTCGCCTGGGTGATGGCACGTCCCGAGGCCCTTGCGAGCGGTTTCCTCGGCCTCGAAAACGCCACCAACGTCGCCACCGCCATCGAGGCCGCCACCCGTTCCCAGCGACCCGCCCAGAATTTCGTGGTCGGCGATCGGGCGGGAAACATCGGGTGGACGTTGATAGGCGCATTGCCGGACCGATTCGGCACCGACGGCAGCCGACCGGTCTCGTGGGCCGACGGCACGGCCGGCTGGCGCGGCCTGCTGCCGGCGGCACGGCACCCCCGGGTGATCAACCCGGCATCCGGCCAAATCTGGACCGCGAACCAGCGCATCCTCGGCGCTCCGGACTACCTCGCCCTCGGCGACGGCGGATGGGACAACGGCGAACGCGCGGGACAAATCCGGGACGACCTGTCGTCACTGGAAGCGGCCACGCCGGCGGACATGCTGGCCATCCAACTCGACCATCGGGCCCGGATGCTCCTTGGCTGGCGGGACCGGTTGGTGCCCGTGCTCGAACGCCTTCGTACCCGCGCCGCCGGTACCACCAACGAAACGCGACTTGCCGGCGCGCTCGCCCGTGCCACGACGTGGGATGCCGAGGCTTCCGCCACCAACACGGCGTTTCCGCTCGTCGCGCGGTTCCGGCGCGAGGCGATTCGAACCCTTCTCGAACCCCCGATGCTCGCCATCCAGCGGTTCGACCCGACTTTCGAAGGTCTCCCGACCCAGTCCGACGCGATCGCGCGGCGCCTCCTCGCCGGGCGTCCCGCGAATCTGTTGCCGCCGCGTTTCGAATCGTACGACGCGTTGCTGGAAGAGGCCGCCGACCGCGCGGCCAAGGCGCCGGATCTGGCCGGGGCGCCGGAATGGGGACACTTGAACCGGCTTCGCATGCAACATCCGTTCGCGCGCGCGATGCCGTGGCTTTCGCCGTGGCTCGACCAACCGGAAACCGCGCAGTCCGGATACAGCGCGGGCATGCCGCGGATCGCGGCGCCGCGGTTTGGAGCGAGCGAACGCCTCGGGGTTTCGCCGGGCCACGAGGCCGAGGGCTACCTCCACATGCCGGGCGGCCAGAGCGGTCATTTCCTCTCGCCGTTTTATCGCGCCGGCCACGACGCGTGGCTCGCGGGGTTTCCGTCCCCCTTGCTGGGAGGTCCCGTCCTGCACCGACTCATCCTCTCGCCCGACGGGACGAAGCCGTGATTTTTCCCGGGTGCCTCCCCGAAGAATCCTGCAGAATCTTCGGGAATCCCGGCCCCCGTTTTCCGATGATCCCCGCATGATCAACGTCGGCATCGTGGGCACCGGATTCATGACGGTGGCCCATCTCAAGGCGTACCAGAAAACACCCGGCGCCAAGGTCGTCGCCCTCTGCAATCCCAGTGGCCGCAACCTCGACGGGGATTTCTCCAAGGTTGCCGGCAACGTGGGCGACCCCAATCCGGTCCGCCTCGACATGACCCAGGTGAAGGCGTACCGGGACGTCGCGGCGTTGCTGGCGGATCCCGACGTGCAGGCGATCGACATCTGCACGCCGACCCGGACCCACGTGGACATCGCCCTCGCGGCGTTGGCCGCGGGGAAACACGTGCTGGTCGAGAAGCCGCTCGCGCGCCGGACCGGGGATGCCCGGCGGATCGTCGAGGCGGCGGACGCGGCGGCCCGGCGGGGCATTTTCCTGATGCCGGCGATGTGCATCCGCTTCTGGCCCGAATATGCGTGGGTCCACCGGGCCATCCGGGCCGAAACCTACGGACGGGTGCTCGACGCGCGGTTCCGCCGGGTCGCCCAGGCGCCGGGATGGGGCCACGGCCACTTTCTCCGGGGCGACGATTCGGGCGGCGGCCTGCTGGATCTCCACATCCACGACACCGATTTCATCCTCCACTGCTTCGGCAAACCGCGCTCGGTGACGTCGGGCGGCTATGCCCGCGTGAGCGGGGCCATCGACCACGTCTGCACCCTCTATCGCTATCCCGACGGACCGGTGGTGACCGCGGAAGGTTCCTGGGCGATGTCCGAAGGGTTTGGATTCAACATGGCGTTCACGGTCAATTTCGAGCGCGCGACGGTGGACTTCGATCTCGCCCGCGGGGCCGAGGCAATGCGGTTGTTCGTGCCGGGCGCACCCGCGACCACGCTCAAGCCGGACGGCGGCGACGGCTACATCGGCGAGTTGCGGCACTTTTTCGAAAGCATCGCCGCGGGACGCGCGCCCAGCGTGGTCACCCCCGCGGACGGCATGGCCGCCGTCGAGGTCTGCGAGGCCGAGGAACGGTCCATTGCCTTGGGCGAAACCGTGACGTTGCCGTGAGCGCGCCGATCGAAATCCGCGACGGGTTCCGCCCGCGCGGCCGCGTTACCGACGTGGTGTTCGACTGGGACGGAACGCTGTCTTTCATCCGGGCGGGTTGGGCCGAGGTGATGCTGGCGTTGTTCCTCGAGCACCTGCCGGCAGTGCCGGGAGAGGACGCCGTCGCGCGCCGGCGCTTGGCGCTGGACGACATCTGGCGGTTGAACGGCAAGCCGACGGTGTTCCAGATGCAATGCCTGGCGGAGCGCGTGGCGGAACGCGGCGGCCGGGCCCTGGGCGCGGCGGAATACCAGGATCTCTATGCGGCCGCGCTGGGCCGCGTGGTCGACACGCGCCTCGCCGACGTCCGCGAAGGCCGTCGCCCGGCCGACGACTACATGCCGCCCGGCGCGAGGAAATTGCTGGAGACGCTGCACGCCCGCGGGGTTCGCCTCCACGTTGCCAGCGGCACGGAACAACGTTTCGTGCTCGGCGAGGCCGAGGCCCTGGGGGTGGTTCCCCTCTTCGATGGCCGCATCCACGGACCATCCGCTCCCGACGACCGTGGCTACAGCAAGCGCGGCGTGTTGGACGCGGTGCTCGCCCGCCATGGCATCGCCCCGACCCAACTCGGAGCCTTCGGCGACGGGCACGTCGAGATCGAGCAGGCACACCTGGTCGGCGGCACCGCCATCGCCGTCGCGAGCGACGAGGAAACGTTTGGATCCGGCCACATCGATCCGGCCAAACGCACCCGTCTTACCGGGGTCGGCGCCGACGCCGTGATTCCGGATTACGACGACTTGCCGACCATCCTCGGCCTGTTGGGACTGTCCCCGGCTCCACCGACGACAACGTCGGGGCGGAATAAGGACATTCCCTAGTCAGTACTGGAACCGCACCGGATGGACCACCGCCGGGGCGCCGTGGAGCGTCCAAGGCCTGCACGTGGTCTTCGGCACGTGGTCTTTTCCCGCCGAAACCCATCGACCCTGCCCGCCCGTCCCGAGACAACCATCCGTCCATCGCCCCGTCCCGGACGAAGGACTCCCGGCGGAACCATCGCTTGGCGCGCGCCGCGTCTTCCGGTAATTCCCTCGCCACCGCATGCCATCCTCGCACCCCCTCGATCTTGCCGGACTCCGCGTCCTGCCTCTCGAACAACGGAGCAGCCTCACGCGCGTGGAGGATATCCTCGTGCCGATCGACCGGGTGCCCGCGCCGGTGGTCCCGCCGGTCGACGGCTGGATCCGCGCCGCGGCCGACGGCATCCGCGCGGCCCGTGCACGGGACGCTCAGGTGATCCTGATGTATGGCGCCCACCTGTTGCGCAACGGCGCCGCGCTGTTGCTCACGGACCTGATGGAACGGGGATGGATCACGCATCTCGCGACCAACGGCGCCGGAACGATCCATGACTGGGAGTACGCGTGGCTGGGGCGTTCCACCGAGAGCGTCGAGAAAAACGTCGCCACCGGCACGTTTGGAACGTGGGACGAAACCGGCAGGAACATCCACCTCGCGCTGATGGCCGGCGCACTCCAGGGCCTTGGGTATGGCGCGTCGCTCGGGCAATTCATCCTCGACGACGGCTGTACCTTGCCCGACCCCGACCAACTTCGGACCCTGCTGTCGGGCTTCGCCGGGGACCCCCTCGGCGGCGCCGTCGCGGACCTGCTCTCGGCCATGCGCCGGCACGGGCTCGCCCCGGGACGTCACGTCGTCGGGCATCGTTGGAAGCATGCCAGCCTTCTCGCGCAGGCCCGGCGTCTCGGCGTGCCCGTCACCGTTCATCCCGGCATCGGCTACGACATCATTTCCTGCCACCCGATGTTCGACGGCGCGGTGATCGGCCGCGCCGCGGGCGACGATTTCCGCCGGTTTGCCGGGGCCGTCGATGGCCTCGATGGCGGCGTGGTGTTGTCGGTGGGCTCCGCGATCATGGCACCGCAGGTCTTCGAAAAATCCCTGAGCTGCGTCCACAACCTGCGCTTCCAAGCAGGGCGCCCGGCGGTATCCGGCCATTCGATCCATGTCGTCGATCTCCAGGACGGCGGGAATTGGGACTGGTCGAAGGGCGAGCCGCCCAAGACCAACCCGGCTTACTACCTGCGGTTCTGCAAAAGCTTTTCGCGCATGGGCGGCGCCATGCAGTACCTGCAGTGCGACAACCTTGCTTTCGTCCAGCACCTTCATCGCGCGCTGGTCGCCGCCTGAAACCCTTTCCCAAGATGTCTCCCGAACGATTCCTCCGGATCACCGGCCGCTATCCGTCGCTCCATCTCGCCGTCGTCGGCGATTTTTGCCTGGACCGCTATTTCGACATCGATCCCACGCTCCAGGAAGTCTCGATCGAAACCGGACTGCCGGTGCACAACGTGGTGGGCACGCGCTGCCAACCGGGTGCCGCGGGAACCATCCTCAACAACCTCGTCGCGCTCGGCGTGGGAACGCTTTGGCCCGTGGGCGTCGCGGGCGAGGATGGCGAGGGATGGGAACTCCTCCGCGCGTTGCGCCGCCAACCCGGCGTCCATGCGGATCACTTCGCTCAGGCCGCCGGACGCCACACCTTCACCTATTCCAAACCCCTCCTCCATCATCCCGGACGACCACCCGAGGAACTCAGCCGGCTCGACACCAAGAACTGGACGACGACGCCCGATGCCGTTTCCGCGGAACTCGTGGGCCACATCGACCGACTCGCGACCCGGGTCGACGCGATGATCGTCATGGACCAGGTCGACCGGGCCGACACCGGGGTGGTGACCTCGCCCGTCCGGGAACGCGTGGGGCGATTGGCGACGGAACGTCCGGAAGTTCCCGTCGTGGCCGACAGCCGCCGTTCCCTGCGCGGTTTCCCGCCCTTGGTCTTCAAGATGAACGCCGCGGAACTCGGGCTCTTCGCGGGCCATCCCGTGACCACGGACGCCGAGATCCACGCCGCGGCCGCCGACCTCGCCCGCGCCAACGGCCGACCGGTGTTCGTCACCCTCGCGGAACGCGGCATCGTGGGCGCGATGCCTTCGGGCGAAGTGCACCATCGCCCTGCCCTGCCGGTGCGTGGCCCGATCGACATCGTCGGTGCCGGGGACTCGGTGACGGCGAACCTGACGGCGGCGTTGGCGGCGGGCGCCACCCTGCCCGAAGCGATGGAACTGGCGATGGCCGCGGCGCATTGCGTCATCCATCAGTTGGGCACGACGGGAACCGCCGGCGTGGCGCAGTTGCAGGCCGTGCTGTTCCCGGACTGACCGCACCGCTTCCATTTCGCCGGCGGCGCCGTACGGTCGGTCCATGATCACCCGTCGCTCGGCTCTCCGCGGGATCGGTTTGCTGTCGTTGCTCGCCGGCGGACATTGGCCCGGGTGCCTCGGTGCGGAAGGCGGGACGGCCGCGGGCGAGACCTTCCGATTCCACATCCTCAACGACCTGCACCACGCCGCGCCGGAATGCGACCCTTGGTTTGCCCGGGTGGTCGCGCGGTTGCAGGAAGACGGCGACCACGAGTTCGCCCTGTTGCTGGGCGACCTCACGGACACGGCCAAGCCGGGCAGTTTTGCCGCGGTGAAAGAGGCGTTTTCGCGCATCCACCGACCGTTCCACGTGCAGATCGGGAACCACGACCAACTTGCCGGTGGCGATGCGGGGGCCTACGAGGCGGCATTCCCGGACCGCCGCAACTACGCGTTCGAGCACCGGGGCTGGCAATTCGTGGGGATCGATTCGACGCAGGGCACGGATTCCTCGGACACGAAAGTCTCGGAAAGGACCCTGGCTTGGCTCGACGGGAACGTGGGGCGACTGGACCGGCGCCGGCCGGTGGTGTTGTTCACGCACTTCCCGTTGGGCAAAGGGGCGAGGATGGCCCCGCTGAACGCGGACGACGTGTTGGGTCGGTTCCTCGGGTTGAACCTGCGCGGCGTGTTCGGCGGGCACTACCACGCCCAGACCGAGACGGCCTTCCACGGAACGCCGGTGGTGACCGGACGTTGTTGCGCGCGCGTCCGCGGCAACCACGACGGATCCAAGGAAAAGGGATGGTGGTCGGTGACCGCGGCGGATGGCCGACTGACCCGGACGTTCGTCGAATTCGCCAAGGTCTGACCGCGGGCGCGACTACTTCCGCACCGCGATGCAGTGCAGTTTCTTGCCGGTCTTCACGAACAATTGGTCGTGGGCGACCGCCACGCTTCCCCGGCACGGCCCCTCGCCGTCGAACACCAGCGTGCCCAGCAGCTTGATCTC
>Ga0114969_10001706_pt1 | contig 18492 bp, 15 predicted proteins | sample M_130807_MF_Meta_FD_87316 | JGI IMG/M metagenome (GOLD analysis project Ga0114969, IMG submission 87316) | Freshwater microbial communities from Lake Montjoie, Canada to study carbon cycling - M_130807_MF_MetaG | ecosystem: Environmental > Aquatic > Freshwater > Lake | place: Lake Montjoie...
CGTCACATCCAAGACATCCTTCCACCGCAAGACTTCGCGTGCAGTGGCACCTTCTCCACCTCCCAGAATAAGAACACGTGAGCGTTTCGATAGACAGTCGAGAAGGGGGTGCACAAGAGTGGTATGATACATGACCTCGTCACGAGTTGTGCTCTGAAGGGTGCCATTCATGAACAGCATTTTTCCCCATGTCATTGATTCGATGATGTCGATTTCTTGGCAAGCAGAAACATAGTGTTCTGATGTCGTTGTTCGATAGTCGTAGATTCGGGTAAGACCCTGTTCTTTATCGTGTTCTTTGAATTCGGATATACTTCGAATTGGTTCGAGTGGAGGGTCCATTAGACTATAAAGATGAGGGTGTTTTAGACCGCAAAGATGGGTCTAAACTGTCTTCTACATCTATAGATATGCCACAGGCGCAGCCACAGGCACAGGCACAGGCGCAGCCACAGGCACAGGCGCAGCCACATGCAGTTGCCGTATTCAATACGCGAAGTGTAAAGGGGGATGTTACTTTCACTAACAAGGGTACTAGTATAGTAGTTGAGGCCATATTTACAAAGTTACCGGCGGGAGAGCATGGGTTTCATATTCACAGGGCGGGAGATCTGCGTGGTGAAGGTTGTAAGGGTGCTTGTGCACACTTTCATAAGGGTTCCCAGCCTGGAACTCATGGAGGGCCACCTGGATCAAAGGGCCTAAGGCACACAGGGGACTTGGGGAATATTTCATCCGCCGGCACATATAAATATATTATACGGGACCTCTCGGCAGAGGAACTGTTTGGCCGCTCATTAATTGTGCATGAAGATGCAGATGATCTTGGGCTCGGTAACAAGGCGGATTCATTAACGACGGGACATTCAGGGCGCCGTATTGCCTGTGCAGTTATAGGGCGAACAATGGAATCATGTTAGATTGCATTATACCTAAATTAAATATTGAGTAATAGCCCCCACTCCAAAAATTGAGGTTATTTCCCGGCTTAGAAAAGAACAGACATAACCTCAGAGATGGCCGCCAGTAGTAACTCTGAGATCGAGCCAATTCTCGGAATCCAATTCAGCATCTTCAGCCCAGACGAAATTGAGCGGCGCTCCGTAGTTGAAATCACATCCAATGCGACGTATGAAGGCTCTGAGCCAAAAATCGGTGGCCTTTTCGATCCACGCATGGGTGTCTTGGAAAACGGAAAGCAGTGTCGCTCCTGCGGCCAATCGAATAATAACTGCCCCGGGCACTTTGGCCACTATAGAATTGCGAGGCCAGTCTATTACATTCAATTCCTTCCTATGATTCTGAATATCCTCAGTTGTGTCTGTATCAGTTGCAGCAAACTCCTGGTTGACAAGGAGTTGCGCGCGACCATTAAACAAAAGAAGGGGGAAGGGCGGTGGAAGGAATTACTCGAGGCATGCGGCAAGATATACCGTTGCGGCCAGGAGACAGAGGACGGCTGCGGTGCAAGACAGCCGGACCGCTACAAGCGCGAGGGTATCGCCCGAATCGTGGCCGAGTGGGAGGAGGTCAACAATGCAAAGTCAGGTGTGCGCCACGACTCCATGAAGCAGCCTCTCGAAGTAGAGTATGTGCAGCGCCTCTTTCGCCGTATCACCGACGAGGACGTCGTATTTATGGGGTTCAATCCCCGTTGGTGTCGTCCGGACTGGATGATATGCTCGTCTCTTGCGATTCCTCCGCCGCAAGTGCGGCCTTCCGTAGTGCAGGAGAACAACCAGCGCTCCGAAGACGACTTGACACATAAGTTGTTTGAAATCATCAAAACCAACAAAATGCTGCAGTCTAAGATCGACGCCGACGGATCGAAGGCGAACAAGAGCAATATCGACGAGATGACAAATGTTCTCCAGTATCACATTGCCACTCTTGTCGATAACCAGATCCCCGGTGTCGCGCCTTCAGCCCAGCGTGGCGGCCGACCTCTTAAGTCCATTCAGCAGCGCCTCGGCTCAAAGGAGGGGCGCATTCGTTACAATCTCCAGGGCAAGCGTGTGGAGTTTTCGGCACGCTCCGTTATCACGCCGGACCCGAATATCTCGATTGCCGAACTTGGTGTTCCTATACGCATTGCGATGAATCTCACGGTGCCCGAGCGTGTGACCGACTACAATCGCGACAAACTCTATAAGTTGGTCCAGAACGGGACCACTACGTATCCCGGTGCAAAGACGCTAGTCCGGAAGGACGGGCGTATGATAAGTCTGGCCCATGTGAATACGAAGGAGATCGTCCTCTATAATGGCGATCTCGTGAATCGCCATATGATGGACGGTGACATGGTGCTCTTCAATCGGCAGCCCACGCTTCACAGAATGTCGATGATGGGACACAGAGTGCGCGTTCTGCCGTATAATACCTTCCGTCTCAATGTTTCCGTAACGAGCCCTTATAACGCCGACTTTGACGGTGACGAGATGAATGCCCATATTCCTCAGAGTGCCCAGGCCACACAGGAACTCCAGGACATCGCGGCCGTCCCGTATCAGATGATCTCGCCGAGACACCAGAAGCCGGTGATCAAGGTAGTGCAGGACGCTCTTCTGGGTTCGCACCGTATGACGAAGCAGGGCGAGAGGTTCACCCGGCGCGAATACATGAATCTGATGATGTGGAACAAGCGCTTCGACGGGCAACTCCCGGAGCCAGAGATGGTGAATGGCTCAGCCAGATGGTCGGGGCAGCAAGTGCTGAGCATGCTGCTTCCGCCAATCAACACTGACCTGAAGAACAAGTTCTATGATGACGATCCGACCCAGGACAATATGGTGAGAATCCGCAACGGCATCATTCAGCCGGGGGGCATCGTCGATGACGATGTGCTGAACAAGACAGGTGTAGGTATCGTTCACACCACATATAACGACTTTGGTGCGACGGCTGCGGTGAATCTGCTTGATTCCGTGCAGAGCACGATCGAAGCCTACTTGATTATGAGCGGATTCAGCGTTGGCCTCTCAGATCTTGTTGCCGATGATGCGACACTGCTGACGATGAACGAGATTGTCCAGAAGCGCAAGAAGGAGATCGACGAGATCATTCTCCAGGTGCATATGGATCTCTTCGACAACAACACCGGTAAGACGAATCAGGATGAGTTTGAGAGTCAGGTGTTCGGCAAATTGAACAAGGCGATTGAGGAACTGGGTAAATTGGGTCAGAAGGCGCTGGCCCAGGAGAACCGCATGATTAGCATGTTGAAGGCCGGCTCGAAGGGCAGCACGATCAACGTATCACAGATGGTGGCGTGCGTGGGCCAGCAGAACATTGAGGGTCGGCGTATCCCGTATGGTTTTACGGACCGCACTTTGCCACACTATAAGAAGTTCGACGACGGCGCAGAGGCGCGCGGTTTCGTCGAGAACAGTTTCGTGAAGGGCCTGACACCGCAGGAGTTCTTCTTCCACGCTATGTCGGGTCGCGAGGGTCTGATTGATACGGCAGTGAAGACGGCGGAGACTGGCTATCTGCAGAGACAGATGGTGAAGGCGATGGAGGATCTGGTCACGCAACATGACGGGACTGTGAGAGACGCGCGCGGCTCCATTGTCCAGTTTCACTATGGCGAGGATGGCCTCAGTTCGACGAAGGTGGAGACCCAGGGCCTCCCCATCCACACGATGAGCGAGGATGACATTCGGAAACTGATCAGTATGCGCGACGCGAAGTGGGATGAGGTTCTCTCTGTGCCGCGCGTGGAGAATGCGGAGACAGTGAATGACTTTGTGGACCAGGTGCTGGCGGATCGCAAGATGCTGGTCGACGGTGTCTTTGGAAATGGACGGGCCAAGGGCTTAATGGGGCCGATGAACTTGGATCGGATGATCATGAACATCAAGGTGAAATTCAATCTGAAGACGGTGGATAAGACAGATCTGACACCGGAGTATGTCTTTGATCGTTTGAAGGACCTGCACGCGAGGACACTTCCATTTCACCGGATGTGGGGGGCGATGCTTCGGTTCCATCTCGGCCCGCACAACACGGTGGTCAAACACCGCTTCACGCAGGTCGCGTTTAATGCACTGATCGAGCAGATCCTGGTAAAGAACTGGGCGGCCTGGGCGCAGCCTGGTGAGCAGGTGGGTATCATTGCCGCACAGAGTATTGGTGAGCCCGCTACGCAGATGTCATGCATATCTTCATCATTTGTTGTCGCAGATGTGAATGGTAAGCCCTACGCGGGCCCAATTGGACCGCTCATTGACAATATCCTAAAGGGTGGGGCGCCCGTGAAAATTGGCAAAGATAGCGCAGTATTGGACCTCGATACGCCGGTTCGCATCCTGGGTGTTTCAACGGATGAAAAGACTTCCTGGCGCCCTATTTCCCAGGTAAGTCGTCACCCCGCCAACGGCGGCCTTGTAGAGGTGCATACGCGCTGCGGCAGGAAGACGACCGCAACACTGTCTCACTCCTTCTTGAAGCGCTCTTCCAATGGAATTGTTCCCGTGCTTGGGAGCGATCTGAAAGTTGGAATGCGTATCCCTGTTGCCAAATTCATCCCTGTTACGCCGAACCCTACACAATCCGTAAAGCAGGGTGATACCACGTTTACTCTCGACAGGGAGTTTGGCTGGATATGTGGTATTTATTTGGCAGATGGGTCGCTCAATGGTAAGAATATTGAAATTTGTAAGATTGCTCCGATAGTCGAAACAAAACTATCGGCGTTTGCAAAGGAACATAATATGCCGTTCAAGGCAATAATGAAGCAGGGCGCCTTTGGTCCTTCCAAAGATAATATACTCGTGAGTAAGGACCTCAAGGACTTCTTGAAGTCGACTTTCAAGGAAGGCTCCTATACAAAGAGGGTCGGCGCCTTAGCCTATCATGCCCCTGTCTCTTTCATCAAGGGCCTTATCGGCGGATTCTTTGACGGTGATGGCAACGTGTGTGTGGACAGGCATCTGATTCGCGCATCCTCTCGCTGCGAGGGCCTCCTGAAGGACATTAACAGGCTGCTGGGCTATTGCTCCATGTTTGGCCTACTAGGCAGCGAGGCATCTGTCAGAATACCCGATAAGACCCAGTTCACTCTCACAATCCCTCGTAAGTATGCGGCCCTCTATGAGGCCACTATCGGGTTCTCCTTGAATGAGAAGGCTGAGGCGCTATCTAAAATTGTAAAATACAATGAGCGCACTGGTGCGCATAACAAGCAGGAGATGATTGACAAGATTCCGGAGGTTGGTCATATTGTGGCAAAGGTTGGCAGACTACTTGCCCTTCCTGGGCACTCGCGCACATATGGCCGCTGGGCAAAGAAGGAGTCAATTGGGAGACAAACCCTGGAGAAATATATGGATGTTTTCAAGGCTGCAGCGGATACTATGGGATCTAAGGCTGATTCGACACTCAAGGCTTCCCTTGAAATGCTAGAGTCTGCTTTGGCAGCCGACGTCATGTGGGATGAAATCGTGGATCTGGTCTACTTGGATGATCCCAAGGAATATGTATATGACTTCACGGTTCCTGGTAATGACTCATTCATGGTGGATGACAATATCCTGGTGCATAACACGCTCAACACGTTCCATCTAGCCGGCGTGGCAGCCAAGTCGGGTATGACCCGAGGTGTGCCGCGCCTGAAGGAGGTTTTCAAGGTGACCAAGTCGCCGAAGGCCACGTCACTCAGCATCTTCTTGAAGCCCGAGTTCCGTGATAGCAAGGAGAAGGCGCGTGAGGTGGCGCAGGACCTGGAACTGACGATGCTCCGCGACATTGTCAAGACTGTGGGACTCTACTACGATCCGAAGGACCTTGAGACGGTAGTAGAGGAGGATCGCGATTTGATCAAGTTCTATGGACTGTTTGAGCAGAGGCAATTATCGGCGGGCATGGTCTCTGCTAGCGATAGCGCAGAAGGCACAGAAGGCACAGAAGGCGCCGAAGGCACAGATACCTTCAGCAAGTGGATGATCCGCCTCGAGTTCAATCGTGACACGATGTTCAACCGCAATATCACGATGGACGATGTGGCGTATGTGCTGGATTCGAAGTTCGGCAATACGGTAAGCACTATCTACACGGACTTTAACTCAGAGAAACTCATCATGCGCATCCGTCTGAATCCGAAAGAGAGTGTGTCTGATGATGACTATGTGAACTTCAAGAAGTTCCAGAGCCAACTGCTGAATACGGTGGCCGTGCGTGGCATCCCTGGGATCAAGGCCGCATCCTTCAGTAAGGTCGAGAACCGTGTAGAGATCATCGATGGAGCGCCTCAGAAGGTAACCGAATATACCATTGACACGGATGGCAGCAATTTCGTGGAGGTGATGAATCACCCGGCCGTGGATCCGACGCGGCTGTATACCACGAACGTGCACGATGTGCTAGATATCCTGGGCATTGAGGCGAGCCGTGCCGTCCTGCTCACAGAGATAGACTCGCTGTTCGCCGACGCGGGTGTTAATTACCGGCACCTGGGTCTACTGATAGACACAATGACGCGTGCGGGTCGACTGATGTCGGTGGACCGCTACGGCATCAATAAGAACAATATCGGCCCCCTTGCGAAGATCTCTTTCGAGGAGACGGAGCGCATTCTGTTGCGCGCGGCTCTCTTTGGCGAAATGGACCCGGTGACCGGCGTATCGGCGAAAATCATGACGGGCCAGCCGATTTGCGGCGGGACGACCTTCAGCAAACTGCTTTTAGATGAGGCTGCGCTGATGCGCTTGCAGAAGGGTTTGCCGCCGGTGGCCAAAGCAGAAGAGGAGGGTGTCGACGAGTTGGACGACGAGGATATTGAGGAGGAGTTGGCGACGGCGACGGATGATAAGTGCAATGTCGTGCGCTTGCGGATGAATGCCATGATTCCTGATGGAGACGTGCGGCTGGATGAGCCGGATGTGGAGTTCAATGTGCTAGAATAGATATAGCGATTAACTCATCTAAAGTAATAAATATGTATTGTATTATGACTTCTTTATACTCTAATGCATTAGAGCCCTTATTTACTAAGAGAGATAAGGACCTTTTTTACAAATATTTAAATAAAGCAACAATATATTTTGAATACGGTTCAGGTGGATCAACATTCCAAGCATCTACGAAAAACAATATATTGAAATTATATTCAGTAGAAAGTGATATTACGTGGCATAATAAAATTAAGAATTTAGTAACAATTACAGATATTTCTTTTATACACTGTGAAATTGGGACATTACCAAATACATTTGGTGCTCCAGGGCCAAACTGCATACCGGAGAAACGAATAAACTATAGTAATCAGATTAGCCTTCTAGACAAAGAGGAGTCTAGTAAGATAGATTTTGTTTTAATTGATGGGAGATTCCGAGTCGCGTGTTGTTTAAAGGCATTACAATGTATAAATAATGACTGTTTTATTGCATTTGATGACTTTTTAAACAGGCCGCAGTATCATATTGTTTTGGATTATCATGATATAATTGAGAAAGGAGAGAATATGGTAATATTTAAAAAAAAGCGCAACGTTATTATACCAGATGAACTAATTAAAAAATATGAATTAATTCAAGATTAGACCAATGGGTATTAGACCGCTGGGCATTTGAAACGGGCACTTTGCGGGGCGTTGCCCCGCAATTTGTGCCTTCAAATGACTCAGCGGCCGGCGGCCAACGGGCATTTAAAATGCCCGTTGGTCTAAAATACCCAGCGATCTAAGACCGAACAAACAGACAATTGTAGTTTGCATTGTGTTTCATCGTGTAACCCTCCTTTTCAAGCCGGCCAATGAGGGCTTCCGTCTCCATCTTGGAGTCGACACCCTTCAGTTTCAGATCGAATTCTACACAAATGTATCGCGGGTAAATGTTGTCATCGAGCATCCTATTCAGCACTGCAATCTCTGAGCCCTCTATGTCGAGTTTGAGAAGATCAATGTGCGTATGACCCAGGGACGCCTGCACATTTTTGATCGTATCGACAGGGACCACCGTAAATCTGTCGGAATACATATTTTCTATCAAAGTGCTTGATACATACTTCTCATTGACGGGTTTGTAGAATTTCAGGTGGTCCATTTCCGACCAGAGCCCCTTTTTCAAGAAGATGAACTTGGAAAAGTCGGGCTTCGCATCACGTATTTTGGAAACATAGGACTTCTGTATGTCGCCGGTGAATGCCGGTATACCTGTCCTATAGAATTCTATTACCTGTTGGTAATGAATATCTGCTCTCTCGGTTGGATCGATCAATACGATGGATGATTTGAACTTGTCCTGCAAAAGTATGTCGAAGGAGATATCTTCGCCGACACCACCGGAATATACGACACTGTGTTCATCGAGGCCAATATCTGTGGGGATATGCCAACCTCCGTAGTTTGTCCCTAGATGCAACATGATGAATGAATGTGGAAGGGCCTTAAAGCCAGCCGCGTAATTCATACATGTCGTGGCTAAGCGATTCCCCGCCTTGGTCCAACGTGAAATGGTTTGAGTGGGGTGACCCGCAGACAGTGCTATGGGTCGAAGCGCCTACGATCAGAGTATCATCGGCCCCTCTAAAGCCATCTCCAGACACACCCCTATTCCGGCTCAAGCAGCAAATCGAAGCCCTCGATATCTCAGGTGAATGGGAGTTCTTGAAACGCTCGTCGAACCCCTATGAACTCGTATTCTCCCAGTCACAGGATACTCGTATACCTTCTTCTGTATCGAATCTCAGGCCCCTGAGTCGATCCTTTTTCAAGATGATCGAAATCCTCGCGGTGCTCGACTTCTTCAAGCGCCACAGTGATGACCATACATTCCGGTCTGCACATGTATGTGAAGGTCCCGGGGGATTCATAGAAGCCCTTTTATACATGTCCGAGAAGAACGATCTAATTCTACAGGATGCCACGGCTATGACCTTGAGGCCGACGAAATCGAATATACCCGGGTGGAAACGAGCCAATCATTTTCTGCAAAAGTCACCGATGGTCAATGTGATCTACGGGAGTGACAATACGGGTGATATCACTGTGCCCCAAAATCAGACGTCCTTTTTGGAGAGGACTATCGGAAAATGCAGTATATTTACGGCAGACGGGGGCTTCGATTTCAGTGAGCATTATGGGACCCAGGAACAGGAAGTATTCCCTCTGCTTGTTTCTTCTTCGATCATTGGCCTGCAAACAATGAAAATGGGTGGTGACTTTGTTCTGAAATTGTTCGACACAGAATTGAAGTGCACGAATGATCTGATTGCGATTCTGGCCTACTGTTTCGATAGTTGGACACTATATAAGCCGGGCCTTAGCAGGCCGTGTAATGCGGAAAAGTATTTTTTGGGACGAGGGTGCCGTGTAGTGCCTCTGTGGATCTTGAGGGCGCTGAATGTTATGAGAGACATTTCTAACGCAAGTCAGTCTCACATTGATCAGATTTTCTCCGTGTTACCTCGGCATATCATATCTGACATTGAGACTATACAGAGGGAGCACTTGGATAGGCAGATTGGCGCCTTAGATCATGCAATTGCAAAAAAGAGTGAGTGGAATGGGAGTCCATCAGTTGTGTGGTCCGCAATACACGATATGTCCGTGGGATGGTGTAAGCAGTTTCAGATACCATTGAAACCGTTTACAAGACTTTTTTTACATGAATCTAGTTATTCGTAGGGTGTGTGGCTATGGCGCATGTGGCTGCGCCTGTGGCTATGGTGCCTGTGGCTATGGTGCCTGTGGCGTAGGCGGTAGAACTGGTGTTATATAAGAGTCCATGAGATGCTGTCCCACTTTGATAGATGCCTGGTGCTGTGTAGTTTTTCCGGCACCCATCTTATCCAGCATATTTATCATAAGCCCGAGTGATTTTTCATCAAATCCACCCGGTCTTAATACCATGTTAAAAAGTTGGGGATACTCTTCGGAGAAGTCGGGGAACATGGATTTAATTGCCTCCTTGTTATTGCCTGAACGAGCCAATTCACGGATTTGCTGCACGGTTTTCCTTACGTATGCGCTACGCTCGATTGCATTAAACTCGAGCGGCTTATTCTCAGCCTCGGCTGCTAGGGCACGAATCGAGGTTGTTTCTCCTGGCTGTGGGTTCATCTACATAGATATTCTTAAAATGGCTGCCACTGAAAATCCGCATAGAAATAGATATGTCGCGACCGGTTGATCCGCCATTTAATCCGAAGGTCTCTAAGGTGGCTGTTATAGATTCATCTTCCGGGGATCCGACTGCGAAGAATGATCCCAAAAGCACGGCATCAATTGCCGCAAATATCCAAATCATGCAGGATCAGTCGAAGGCTGACCAATTGTATGACCCGAAAGTCAGCGGTTTTCAAGACTACGTTCCGTGGATAGTGAGATCGCCAGCATGTCGTAGAACGCAGGGATTCATGGATATAAATAATCCGTCTATAGTTGATTCACAGAAACAGGTCGCAGCCGGCCTTATTGGAATAGGCGTCGTATTAGTAATTGTATCTTTCTTATGTAAATAATAGAGAGGAATGCGCAACATTGACGACACGGAACTCGATAAAGCGCTGGATAAACTAGACATATGGATAATACAAAAAAAGGACGGAATATATGAAAGGAATATACGAAATATTAATAACACGGCTAACATTGGCGACCCGAATTCACTGAGTGACTATGAGAATGAACTCGTCGAATTATATGGGGTTATTACCGGTGCATTTACAAATAAAGACCATAGTAAAGCAAATAGTGTATTGACAGAGCATGGCTTTCCAGAGGATTTGATTCCGATTATATCAAATATATCCGCACGAAGATATTTTGAAGATAGGTTGCTTTTTTGGTGTATTACATATCCGCATACAAGGAGTAGTCAATCCTTGGAAGAACAGATCAATGAGATGCATAAGAGCAGAGAGGGTCTCGTAGTACTTTGATAAAAAATAGGGATAGGGTAGTATGGTAACCCCGCCGAGTTACACGCGACGCCTACTAAATTTTGGGCACACGTCGAAGAGTCGCAGACTACAGTGTCCAGAAGGGTATACACAAAGACGGGGATATGTGCGAAGATTCGGCAAAAACATAATTGATAAGGGATATACGGTGAAGCGAAGAGATGGAAAAAAGTATCGCATCAAACCGAAGAAAGATGCCATTGAGGTGAAACCCGTATGCGTCAAACATAGAAAACTCCCGGGCAAAATATACGGTCATATACGGAGAGGTGAGTTAAAAAAGTATGGATATTCATATGTAGTCGATACAAAAACGAGAAGGGATGCCTTGGAGAAGACAGTTGTTGAATTTGATGCCCCGAGTGTCTATTATAAACTACGGGCTCTCATGAAGGCGGCTAGGCGTTCTGTCCCTGAGGCATCGAAGGTATTCAAGGAGGACATGTATTGGATTAATGAGAAGTATAAGTTAAAAGCGCACTAATTATAGTATAATGCCAAAATAAGAAGAATGTCTAGTCCTAGACTGTCTACACCTAGTATTACAGATGCAGCCACAACTGCAGCAGCAACTGCAGGACAGGCAACTTATGGGCCATTCATCGTTACACTTATTTTCGCAATCGGTCTAGCGACTGCTATTATATACGCAACCGATTTTGCAGAGATTGCCAATAACTGGTCAGAGCATCGCTGTAAAACCCACATCATGCCTATAGCAGGAACATTCGGCTATGATGTCAATGAAAACTTTCAGTTCTGTCTGCAGCAAATTATAGCGCAGAGCACAAAAAGCACTACCGCGCCATTTGCCCAAGGACTCAGTGGATTTGGCGGAGTATTGGGTAATCTTATGCAATCGACAAACTCAATTCGGCTCAGTCTAGCGACACTCACGGGCGGCATTATCAAAATCGTCAGCGAATTCAAGTCTCGTATGACTGCGCTCATGGGTAGAATAAAACTGTCTGCTACTCGGATGAAGGCTCTCATGTTTCGTTTATATGGAACACTCTTTTCCGTAATGTATATGGCATTATCCGCGCAAACGGGCATAATGAATTTAGGTGACACGGTCATATTCAAGTTCATCTCAAAATTTGGCGGAGGAGAGGGCTTTAAGGGTAGCGGTGTATTTTTCTGCTTTGCCCCAGATACAAGAGTCGTAATGGAGAATATGAGCGAAACCTATATTCAAAATGTAGAATTAGGGGATATCTTATATGGCGGGTCCATTGTCGAAGCGGTTATCGAATGCCCTAAATCCACTGGACCAATATACGAAATATACGGCATCTGTGTTAGTGGAGAACATAAGATCTGGTCTACCACAGAAAACCAGTTCATTAAAGTATCGGCGCATCCAGATGCGATACTGTCAACAATGGAGCCCGGTCACCTATGGACATTGATAACATCAAACAGAGAGATATCGGTAAAGGGATCTACGGGACAGGTGAGATTCGCCGACTGGCAAGAGACTCCAGAAATACTGGCGACCACAATAGCCTGGAACAAGATTGCATACGGCCTTCTAAATCGGGATGAACCCAAGTATACACCGTCACAAATCTATGAGGGTCCTTGCCTCGAAGGGAGTGTCTATGTATACAAGTTTCAAAGTGGTTTGACACCAATATCTATTATAGAGGTGGGTGACTGGATATATGACAAAAAAGGGTGGACAAAGGTCTTAGGGAAGTGTAGACGTTTGGCCTCATCAGGCATTGGACATAAAGGTCAACGTATGACAGATGGTAACTGGGTCTTACATAAAGATAGCACTTGGCAACATCCGTCACAGAAGGTGAGCCCGGGTAAATGGATCGGACATCAGTTGATAACAGAATCTGGGGCTTTTGTCGTGAATATCGGTCTGAAACAATATATTGTAAGGGACTTTACGGAAGTGGGTTCCGAGAATTTGCAGGAGGCATTTAAATTAGAAGATGCTGCCCGGTAATGTTTAGACAGTTGATCCAATATACATCTGTAACGATAAAGAGTATCTTCATCGTTGCAGTTGCGGTTTAATAATACGAGGTAGAACTATGCCGACTAGATTAGATGGAGGCGAAGTATGCCTTTACTACACTTTTATTGGGTTGTCTACTCATATTTGCTATCATCCTCGGCTCGTCATCTAGAGAGGATATTAAAGCAAACTGGTCAGAACGCCGCTGTGATTTTAGCGTAATTTTATCGGCGCATATATATAAGCCTGATAACTATGCCGGAAATTCATCTGATTTCTCCAGCGAAAACTTCAACTACTGCATAAGTTCTATGACGAATGACTATTTGAAATCCATATTTGCAAAAATGTTCGAGACTCTCAAAATACAGATGGGCACCGCCGAAGTCTTGGGTGATGCGCTGAAGGCAGAGCGAGTGGGTGTAGAAAATGTGCGCGGGCCATTTGCCGATATGATGGACAAGTTTTGGAACAAATTCAAACTCATCGGTGGCCTAGTTTCAAAAATATTTCAGCATCTCTATGCGTCCATGAAAAAGGTCGGCGGAATTGCCGTTTCATTGATGTTTTTAGCCATATCTGTGCAATTATCCCTTATGAATGGTATCGATTTAATCATTAATGTAATCATGATTATTCTCTATATTTTTATGGCTCTGGCTTTTATATTTTTCCTGCCAATCTTGCCTGTTATGGTGATTATTATACTTACAATGATAAGTATTAACGAAGCATTTCCAGGTAGATCAGGTGGAATACAGTTTTTCAAGGATTACTGTTTCGCGCCGAATACGAATATTATAGTGTCCGGTGGATATCAAAAGAAGATCCAGGAAATTATGGTTGGTGATATACTGAAGGACGGTTCTACCGTGGAAGCAGTTGTCGAATTACCCGGACCCTATGAGCCGCTCTATGATCTATACGGTGTCTATGTCAGCGGTGGACATCGTGTGTGGTCCTATGAAGAGGAGGAATTCATTTGCGTAAAAGATCATCCCGACGCATTCACATCTAATATGAAATTGAAGACGCTGTGGACACTTATAACATCATCTCGCAGTATACCCATCAGGGGAAGCGTCGGGACAATCCGCTTTGCGGACTGGGAAGAATTGCCCTCGGACCCGTATTTTGCGAAGGGGTGGGATAACATCGTGCGGGAAATGCTGAATTCTCGTATAGATTCAAAGACAGAGCCTCCAAAATATGCGCCGTGTTTTGACATGTCTATGAAGGTGGAGGTGTATCAGAAGGGGTTTGTCTGTCTTGCTGATGTGAAGCGGGGTGATTGGGTATTTGACGGGCGATCATGGACCTGTGTTGACGGAATCTGTCGTAGGGAGGTCGGAGGTGGAATTGGAGAGAAGGGGTCGCGTATATCAGATGGTGTCTGGATTTGGTATGAGGCAGATAGGAAGTGGGACCACCCATCTACAAGGTATGAGTGCGATGATTGGCGCTGGCAAGGTATGGAATTAATCACGGCTTCCGGTAAGTATAAGATCTATACGGCCGATACAATGAGTAGTTATATTGTGCGGGATTTTACGGAAGTCGGTTCGGATCGACTGGAAGAATCTTATGCCCGGGAAGATGAACTCGTGCTTTTAAAAAAACTGGCTCTAGAGAAGTAGAGATGAAGCACGCTATCTTTTTGCTTGGACTAATTTTACTTGTTGCAGCCGCGCTTATGTTGGCCAAAAGCCGTTTTATGCGGGGCCCGACCCCAGAAGGGTTCGCTTCCTATTATTTAGAGAACGCTGCTGGTGCCAAGGATGCCGCAGAAAAGATTGGACCATTTGACGGAGTCAAATTAACTTGTCCGGATGGTGGGAGTCAATGGAAATGCAATACTCCGAATGAGCCTCTGAATGGACCAGCATTCAAACCTGGTCCGGATTCTCTTTTTATATTCAAGAATAACCAGTGCAAGCCCGAGTGCTGCCCGTCTTCATATGCATGCGATGGTGGCTGCGTATGCACTACTCCGGATCAACGCCAACAAATTGCAGAGAGATTCGGAAATAATACGCAGCCGACGGCCTCTGTATAGAGATACCATGGAGTGCTGTAAAGTGCTGAAATATGGAACTTAGACCGATGGACATTTTATACTAACGGGCATTTGAGGGCGCAAATTGCGGGGCGAAGCCCCGCAAACTACCTCCCGCAAGCGGGACAAATGTCCGTTAGTATAAAATGCCCAGCGGTCTAATAGGTAAGACTCGCATGCGTAGCAACGAGTCTTGACATTAAGAGATACCGTGGAGTGCTTAATTTAAGCATTCCACGGTAAATTAATTATTATTCGTTATTATAGATATGGACAGCACGGTTCAGAAAATGAATAGCATGCTTCCTGGAGTTTTAAGTAGTTCTCCTAAAAATAATAAAAACAACAGTGGCAACAGTGGCAACAATGTATCAAATAATGCTCCCAAGAATAATCTCTCAAAAAACGATGCAACTCCAAAGGCTAATAATCAGAAGTCAGATGCATTTAATATGAGTAAGATGATCGAATTGCCGTCCATGTCGTCCATGCCGTCAATGAACAGCGCTACTGATAAAATGAATTTGTCTATGATGTGGTTTGTAGGGGTTCTCATTGTATTCATAGCAGTGTTGGGATATTATTACAATGAAGTTAGCGCGTCTCTTCAAAATATAAGTGACTCCTTTAATATTTGGATGCAGAATCTTATTGGAGGTTTCAATAAGGAGGAATCTAAACCTTCGCTGAATTTGAATCCCCCGGGACCGTCTAGAATACCAGCCCCGAAAGATGAAACCAATGTGGAGAGCGCTGTGGAGAAGATTCTTCCTCCAACAAAAGAGATTTTTAATATAAGTAAGAATGATTACACCTATTATGATGCCGCACCACTATGCAAGTCCCTCGGCGCGGAATTAGCCACATACGATGAAGTGAAAAATGCCTGGAATAAGGGTGCGGATTGGTGTAACTACGGCTGGGTGAAAGGGCAGATGGCCGTATATCCTACACAGATGTCATCATATGAGGAATTACAACTGGGACCAGAAGAGCAAAAGGGCGCCTGTGGAAAGCCGGGTGTCAATGGCGGCCATTTTGACAACCCAGAAATGCGGTTTGGTGTGACCTGCTCTGGTCGTCGCCCCCCACAGAAAAATCACGACGCAACATCCGCCATCTCTGGGCCGAAGGTGCCTCTTACGGCGAGTGGTCTAGAGTTCGAGAAACAGGTGCAAAGATTCAAAGCGGAATCTGATACGATTGGTATCATGCCTTTCAATAAGGAAAAATGGAGTTCGTGAGCACTTCTATAATAAAACCTAGTATAGGTCATTCTTGCGTTTGCCCGATCTGGAATATTCATTACCGCTAGCACCCACACCCATAGCAATCTCTTCATCCAATTGTCTGATGTCGTTCATTTCCATGGTTGTCTCAGACCATCTTCCAGGTTCTCCGTATTCCACATCAACCCACACATAACAGAAATCGCGAATGAGATAATCAAACCGAGTGCCGACGATTTCACATCGTTCCCTCCACTGATACAACATATCGGAGAACGTCGAAACTTCTGCAAAGATATCAAATGTGTCTGCATCTTCCGGGAGGTCGCGATGCCTGGGCTTGGGGGCTTTTAGGACCCAGTGGCCCCTTGGCCCTCTGAGTCGCATTGTAGTGTAGATGATATAGCAGAAGTATAAGAACTTCCCTGCTACTTCATCATGATCTAGAGACCAGCGATAGCCACAGCCGTGAATCCACGGTGATACACCACTATAGAAGAAGTCAAGCATGGCATTTTCCATAGTTGTTTCTGTGAGAACACCCATTGTCGTAACCATTAGACCTAGCCATTCGTCATAGGAAATACTCATTGAATAAGTGTGAAAGCACGGATTTATGCAGCAGCCGGTGGCTAGGCGGTTTTCAATTTTTTGAGTCGTAACGTGGTTGTTGTTACCCGCTGCTCTTTGATGTGTTCCATGAACTCTGCGGCCACTTTATCGGGATTAGGGATTTCTGGGCGGCCCTTGAAAAAGGATTGGGTGGATTCGGTGAGAGATTTCATGGTCAGACTGGATGTCGACTTTTCCTCTTGGAGTTGGAGTTTACCACCGGAGATCTGGATTACGGCGTTGGGTATTTTATTTTGGGTTAGGAGACAACTGATTTCTTTCTCGAAGGCGTCACGCTGTTTTCGTGTCGTGGCGATTTGCTTTTGTAAGGCGGTGGCTAAATTGTCGTAGTGAACCCATCCTCGAACATTGTGTGCAAGGGCCTCATTGTTCATTTATATGGGTGTTTATTTATCTTGTGTGGAGTTGCCGCGGTTTAATATTCTAATATATTAGTAGAATATTAGAGTATGCCTCATTATACTATGAAAAGGCATTTACGAAAGGGTCATGTTTCAAATACGCGTCTTAGAAGAAGGCGTAGATCACAGAAAGGTGGTATTCTTGGTTGGTCCCGGTCAAAATATGAACAATATACGAAAGGCCTCATAAACGGTGAGTTGTTAGGACGCGAGTTATCTGATACGCAACAACGTCTAAGTAAGCATCCAACATTTTGTCGACAACCTATTTCGATGCCGTCCGAACAGTCTACTATGCTTGTTGGATTCATCCCAACTAAAACAAATATAAATTATATCATAAAAATTATGGAATTACTCAGGGAACAAGTAAACGGATACCTCTACTATGATAATCCTGTATTGTTTAAAAAAGATCTTAAGCGAGATTTGAAAGGCATAGGTTTTGAAGAAAAAATAAATAGTATGTTTCCGTCGAAGCCTGATACTAAACCTGATACTAACCCTGATACTAACCCTGATACTAACCCTGATTTTATTTTGGATGTCTTGTATCGTAATAAAGATCGTATAAAGAACATATCTAAAAGATCCGATTATAGAGATAAGGGTGTGCTTGAATATCTTATACAAGAAAGTCGGACAGACAATATGGAAAAGTTATATCCATTATATAAAACAGTTTGCTTTAACGAAAAGCCAGAGGATACGAAACAATGGTATTTTCAAGACTTTATAGATATTTTAAGAATGCGCAATGATATTATAGCCACTGTTGAAAATATATTAGAGCATCAAGAACGGCATAGATGTAAAAAAAATACGGCTGCTGAAGGATTACAACATTTTATAAAATTAAATTTGGAAAATGACTCGCTTAAAAATTTTAATATTTTTGCCGCCTTGTGCCTAATTGCAGTAAAATCCGTCATTGCAGTCATTGTGGCTATATATGTGAATTTGGCTATGGACAATATAGATGATACAGCCCTAATGCGTGATATAATAAATATCGTTAAGAAGTTATCACGGGTAGAGTCTTATACAATAAAAACTGGAGAACTTAAATATATAAAATTTACAGAATTAAATAGTTTTATGAATGATGTAATTGACAAGTTATATGGCAAAAATACAGAAATTCTGATAAAACTTAAACCAATTGATGATAATACTCAAAAACGCATTAATAAAAAACTCTACACTGCAGTTCTTATAGTTCAACAGATTATAAACAAGGCGGTTTCTGGGGAGGTCTGGGAGGGGTATTATGATCCTGATATGAAAAACGACAAAACG
>Ga0114969_10001708_pt1 | contig 18473 bp, 5 predicted proteins | sample M_130807_MF_Meta_FD_87316 | JGI IMG/M metagenome (GOLD analysis project Ga0114969, IMG submission 87316) | Freshwater microbial communities from Lake Montjoie, Canada to study carbon cycling - M_130807_MF_MetaG | ecosystem: Environmental > Aquatic > Freshwater > Lake | place: Lake Montjoie...
AATTTATACTATAAGAATTATAGGATGTTATATAAAGTAATGACATTAAATATAAGAATAATATCATAGAATAATTACTACCCCCCCTATAGATATGTAGCAGAATCCGTAGCTACTACCCCCTATTTAACCCTATTTGGGGCTGTTATAGCAAGAAAAATATAATTGTAACTCCTTTATATCTGATGAATTAGATGGTTTGAGATGAGTTTGATTTAAGTGAGAACTCACCGTCCGGTCCGCTTTAAAACACTTAACCCATTGATTTTCAATGGGTTATTTTGTGCCTGTAGCAGAATGTGTAGCAAAAGGGTTGTTTCTAGGCTATTTTTTCATCAGTTTAGATCAGGTTTCAAACTTCTCAATCCTTATGTAAATTAAAGGCTATTTGGTATTTCGAAATTTATCATTAAATGAAAAGTATCTTATCCATTCTAATTAGTCAAACTAATATCATATATTTTTAATAGCCCATTAGGATATGTTTCTGTCCCAATAAATTTGAACTTATTGTTAATTAAAAATCCTTTTAAATACGCAGGAGTGATATTTGGAATGTCAATCAATTTAGGATATGAAGTAAAATTTCCTTTACCATCATTTAGCCAAATTGATTTGTCTAAATGAACCCCTGCTCCGTTATTATTACCATTACCCCCTATTCTAAATAATTTTCCATATTGGTATGGGTTTAATACAATATCGGGCGATCCATCTTTATTGACGTCAATAAAGCTAAACTCTCTAAATTGTAATTGAGTACATGGGAATTCAATATTTTGATCTGGAGTGAAATTACCTTGACCATCATTAAACCATATTTGAATTCCATTGTAGTTTTCTCCCTCTGTAGCAATAACTAGATCCGTATAACCATCTTTATTTAGGTCAATAGTTTTGATAGAAGTTGCACCTCTGTCAATATTTGAAAAAACACCCAAAGGTTCCGACTTTTTACTTATATCATACCTATTAGTTGATTTATTAAATGCGTATATAAAAAAACTAAACCTAGGGTTTGGGCTATTATTAGCACCATAATCTGCTTGCACAATTTCGGGTGTTGCATCACCAAATAAATTTGCTACTAATGGCGCGCCGGCTCCATAAAAAAATGAGTGATCTATATTTAAAATACTTTTATTTGCAGTAAAACTACCATCGGCATTTTGTATGTAAGGATGTAAATTATCCCACCATGGATTATCAGTTGTTCCCATATGAAGGGCTACAATATCATTTAAGCCATCACCATTTATATCCCCTACAGATATGCCGTGATATTTGGCACTATCAGTTGATATTATTTTCCAAGACAAAGTATTGCCATTAGTCTTTACAACCTTTACATTACCAGTAGGTAATGTAACATTTGGATCTTCTAATCCATAATTAGCCCAAGCAATTGTTCCTTTATTATCTAACATATCATAATTTCTTCCTACTCCCATAGAACCATCTTGATAACTATTTTCAAAGACCCATTTATTATTATTATTAATAAAATGTAAGGCAGGAAGAAATGGTGGACTAGAAAATAAGGTTGGTGATACAATAAAATGTTCTAAACCATTAACAGTATAATCAATTGTGCCAGAAACACTGCCACCTATACCAATTAGCATATGATCATTTGTAAAGCCACTTATAGATAATTGTATTGAACTAGTCGAAAGATTATAGTTTGGTCTGTTTAAATTTAGAATTTTATTTCCATTATTATTTGAAGTAGATTTGGAAGTTACAGTAACTGAAACACTATAGCTACCCGATTTATAAAATCCTGGAATATTAATATTTAGACTTGAAATATTTAAACTAGTATCTAATTTAAAAATCTGTTTTGAACTATCTGTCCAAGTTGCTATAATGGAATAAACTACCCCTGCCGATGGCAGTTTTGAACTTACAGCTACAACTAGCGGTAAAGTATCGGCAACATTATAAGTTCCAGTATCAAGATTAGTTGTGAATTTTATTGCTTCTTCCTGAATAACTACCACAGGTGGTGTTGCAGGTACTTCTGTTTTGCTACAAGCAAATACAAATACAATTCCCAAAGCAAAGATTACTTTTTTCATAGATTAAATTTTAATCTATCCTTTGGGGGTATTGTGAAGATAGTAAAAATTATAGTTTTACCATCTTAGATTGATAGGATATTTTATTGTCAGTTGAGGTTACTCTTATCACATAGGTACCTGCTGATAGTTGTCCCAAATAGATTTGTACACCAGCTGTTTGATTCTGTTTACTTGCCACTTTAGTACCTGTAGACATATCAAATACCTCTAAATTTAACCTTTGATACCCTTTGACGACAAAGTCAAAATTTAGTTGATTGACAAATGGATTAGGCGCGAGTTTGATAAACTCATCTTTACTTAAGTTGATAATATCCGTTACTAAATAATAGTAGGCTGCACTCATTGCACTTGTACAACCATTTTGAGTAGTCTTTGTTGTATAGGAACCCGGTACAGTAGGTTTTATCTTTTGGGTGGTATCGGTTATTGCGGTTCCGTCTTTGAACCATAAGTTACCTATACTTGTGCTAGACACAAGACTATTGGAAGTGTCTCTAATAATAACCGGGGAAGCTGGAATGCTTGATTTAGTTATTTGAATGGTATCTGAAGAAATGACACAGCCAAGGGTATCTGTTCTTGTTACGAATAATTTTGTTGTATCTAAAAATGTTTTAGTAGAAACATTTGTTAAATCAGATTTTGTTCCAAAATACCATTTTAGAGTATCTCCTTTGTTAATATTTGTTACGGTCAATTTTAAAGAATCGGAACCACAGATAGAATATTTATTTGTATTGAATATTGGTTTTGGGATATTACATTGGGTAAATAAGGACATCGCAATTTGCTGAGGTCTTGAATTTTCCTTAAAACCATACTTATTAAACATAAACGAGATGAATCCATCAATACTAATTCCCTTAAAACCCAAAAAATCAACTTTTTTATCGTTATTAAAATCTTCGAGATAAACACTATTTAAATAATACTCATTATCTAATAGATATGGGCCTTTTATAGGAGTTGGGTTATTTGAATCACCATAAGGAATGTAGTAGTTATTGTATACAGAATCTAAATTTTTAAGGTCTTTATAATTACCCCATCCTTTTACTTTAAAGAAGGAGTCGATAATAACCTTATTAAAATATGAATTATTAAAATTTTTATAATAAAAAGTTGATTGTGAACCCGGAACATCTTGAGAGAAATTTCCTAAATTATTATATAAAGTATCGCCAGTTCCTGAAATTGGGAAAATATCAATATAGCCATCGCCATCAATATCTTTTAATTCCAAATCGTTAAAGCTCATCCTAGAGAATTTATATTGATTTGAAGGAAAATATTTAGAAGTTTGATCTTCGAAAGTATTATTACCCTTATTTATAGCAACATAAATTTGACTATTAATTCCATCTTTATTGTTTACAGAATCAATATACTTTTTTCCACCTGCAAGATAATTTTTCCATAAAGCAATAAAATCCATTTTTCCATCATTATTTAAATCTATTCCTCTTGAAAATTTTGCACGAATATTAGGAATTACTACATAGTTATACTGATCAAAAATACCCTTATTATTAATATAAAGTCTGGTCTCTCTTATCTTTTTAGAATAATCATATTGTCTATAATCCCATGAGGACGAGTCTATAGTCTCATGGAATCTATTATATATATATGGGGTTTTTGTACCATAAACAAGAATGTCCTTAAAACCATCACCATTATAATCTGCTACACCTATACTACCTTCCTCATCAGTAGCGAATTCAAATTTATTTAATGTATCTAAAAAATTTAATTGACTAAATTTAAACCCTTTGCCCGCATTATTTCGCCAAATTGTAATTCCATTTAACCATCCTGTAATTGTAGAGTCTTTAGCTGTATAACCTACTTGCCAAAATAATAGATCTTCAAAACCATCATTATTTATATCAGCATTTATTACTGCTTGAGAATTTGCATATGTAGTGCTATCAAATAAATTATACCCTTTTTTTATTCCAACACTATCTTGATAAAAAAATGGGGGTGAAGCATATCCAGAACTTGCTTTTGCTTCAATAAAATTTCCATTGTATTTGTAAAAATAATCTTTTAGCTTTTTTATGCCATATATACTATCATAATTAATATAATTATTATTTTCCCATAAGGAAGGCAAGGCAAAGTCCATTTTCCCATCTTTATTAAAATCAAAGGCTATTCCCTTCCCATCATTAGCGCCAGTAATATATAGTCCATTTTTAACATCGGGATTAGAATATTGTTTTGTAACTTCTGTAAAAAGTCCGTTACCTAAATTTTTAAATAATTTTATATATTGTACATCATAATTATTACTTGGTGAATAATAAGAGGGGATTATAAAATCTTTTAATCCGTCGCCTGTAAAATCTAATACAATCCCACCATTAGAGTTTCTGGGAAAAGATCCACCACCATCTACTCTCGAAATACCTTGTCCAAAAACATCTGTATTTACAGATTGTCTAAAAACTTGCGAATTTAAATTTGTCTGAATTGCAAGCATAACGCCCAAAATAAAAATTACTTTTTTCATAAAATAAATATTTTATGCTCTTGGGGGTATTGTGAAGTTAGATATAAAATCAATAAGATTATTGTGTAGCAGAATCCGTAGCTACTACCCCCTATTTAACCCTATTTCGGGCTGTTATGACAAGAAAAGTATAATTATAACTCCTTTATATCTGATGAATTAGATGGTTTGAGAGGAGTTTGAATTAAGAGAGAACTCACCGTCCGGTCCGCAAAAGCCCTTAACTTTCAATGAGTTAGGGGCTTTTTTTGCTTGCCTTAAAAGCTTTACAATCAAAATTCCACCAGCTTAAGAATTGCTTATATTTATAAAAGATCTATTCATTTCCCAAATTGCCCTTATTGCATTTTAAAACATATGAAAAAAATAATCTATTTCGGCATGTTCGTTCTAGTTGCTTGCTCCCCCTATAAAAAAATAGTCATTCCAATGAGCAAAATACAAACCGATAATTGGATCGATAAATCCGAGGCTGTTGTTATTTCAAAATTAGGGCCTTATAAAACTAAGTCCTTAAATGAAACTGGCTATATACTAACCTTTGATTATAGTTCTTATAATCGCAGCCCTCAAAACAAACCAGCTCCCACAAATTATCAGCCTAACATGAGTGTTAATAATAACAATAGGCAAATAATTCAACCCACAACCTATGTAACCACTTCTGCTAAACCTGCTTTAGACAACAATCAATTTGAAGTGATTAAAGAAAGAGTTCTTAAATTTTACTTTGACAAAAATAAAAATGTCATTTATGTAGATGCCATTGGATACCCCGATTCCATTCGATACGAACTGCGTCGCAAATAAAAAAAACCCTTGCAAATACTAGATTTACAAGGGTTGTATTATTTGGGGGCTTGACTTCTACTATTTAGCCGCTATTTTGAAAGTCTTAGTTGCTGTGTTAGTCGCTTTTGTTTTAGAAGTAACTACAATAGTAGCTGTAGATAAAACGCCTGGTGACAAACTAGTAATAGTAACCGCATTTGCTGCACCTGCAGTACTAGAAATGCTATTAGTAAACACAGATGAGTTATCCGCATCCTTCGTTACTTTCACATCTATAGTTACTCCGTCTTTTGGTAAGGCAGAAGTTACATTTACATTGATTGCCTGTGAGGCACCCACTGCACCATAGATTTTTGTATAATCAATTTCAGCTGTCCCTATCTCCACTTTGAAAGCGATATCCGCTTCTGTTACCACTACTGGTGGAACTACTGGCGGTACTACTGGCGTAGGCGAATCTCCTCCTTTACTACATGAGTAAAGTAAGAAAGGAATAGCTACTAATAACAGTTTAAAGTATTTCATATTGTTAACTTTTATAGATTTATAATTTTACCATTTTAAATTGATAGCTCAACTTACCGTCTGGTGAAGATACTCTGAAGATGTATATTCCAGCAGATAACTCAGCAAATGAAACTCTAGTACCAGCAAATAATCCTTGTTTAGAGGCTACTCTTGCTCCTGTTGAAGTTGCAAAGACATCAATGTTTAATTTTTGATAGCCTTTCACCACGAAGTCAATATTTAAGTAGTTCACAAAAGGATTCGGTGCTAATTTAATGTATTCAGTTGCACTTAAGTTGATCACATCAGTAATTAAGTAATAGTATGCAACACTTGCAGTACTTGTACAACCATTCTCACTATACTTCATAGTATAGCTACCAGGAGTTGTTGGTTTAAACTTAGCATTTACGCTATCTACAAGTACATTTTGTGCATCATACCATTTAAATCCAGCCTTACCAGAAGATACTAAATAACCATCTGCATCTCTTGTAATAGTACCAGCAGTAGGAATTGCGCTTACAACCACATCTACTTTAACTCTGTCACTTACACAACCTTTAGCTGTATCAACTTGAGCAGCATAGAAGCTAGTAGTTCCGACAGCCGCAGCACTAAATACTGGTGCAGTTGAAGTGGCAGTTCCACCAGTTGCAGCTGTACCATACCATACCAATCTTGTTCCAGCAGTAGCAGTATATGCTACAGTGATTGGAGCTGTTTGGTTTAGACAAGCAGCAGATGCTGTAATTTTTGGAACAGCAGTTGCCGCTAGGGTTTTTACTTCAATTGGTTTTATGACACCACAACCAGCTGCATTTATTGCTTTAATATAGTAAACACCTGCAGTGGCTACCTTCGTTGGATCAGTCACTTTTGTAATGGCATCTACATCAGTAAAGTAAGTAAATGTTAAACCTGTTGTATTTGTTCCTTTAAGTAATGCAGTATCTGTTAAGTTAGCACCGTTTGGTAAACATGCCGTAGTTAAAGCATTTACTAACAAGGTTGGCTTAGTCACACAATCAATATTAACAAACTTGATTATTTTTTCTACAGTCAAGTTATTTTGATCAGTAACTGATACTCTTACTTTTAAGGTATCTGCATCATCTAATTTTCTCTTATTAACTAATACAGAATCTTTCAGTGTAAATAAATTATTGTTATCACCACCTGTTCCTGCAATAACCTTATAAGTTAATACTGGTGTTGTGGTTGGTGCAATAGTATACGCTGCTCTTAAAGTAATTTTCAATGCAGCAGAATCTGCAGTTGATTTACTAAAGTATACAATAGACGTATCTTTTGAGTTTAACAATACTCTACTAGGACCTGCTAAAGTTTTAAAGGTTACTATTTTCTCATATATCAATCCATAAGAATCTGTTACTCTTAATTTAAGTGAGTAACTAGCTTGAGTAGGTAATCCTTTTAATTTCAAACTATTACTTACCGTATCAATTGTGAAAATTGGATCTGGTATATAGTTTGCATCAGTTATAATTGAATATCTAAAGGTTACCGTAGTATCCTTATCTAAAGCAGATAACTTAAATACACTAGAGAAATCGCTTGAATTTAAACTAAACTCTGTCGCTGTAGACTTGTTCAATAATAAATCATATGGAGCTTCTCTATTTGCTATAGATCTACTTGAAGTTATTTGAATTGTTTTTGGTGTTGAGAAAGTAGAACCTGAATTAGTAGCGTCAATTGCTTGAACACTCCAGTAATAAGTTCCTGGCTCTAATAACACGTTCATCGCATTATTTTGACCTGCATTACCCATCTCAGGTGTTTTTCTACCACCCGTTGCTAAAGAGGCATTTGGATCAACGATATCTCCTGTAGTTGGTGAAGTACCTACCATTACAGCATAGGTTAAACCTTCTGAAGGTGTATTGTCATCTTTCGCAGCTTTCCAAGACAATTCAACTAAATACTTATTACCCACCTGACTGATAATCTTTGTGGTATCAATCTTAGGTGATGATGGCGCTTGATTGGAAACATAGCTCTTTTCAATATAGTTAGTATCAGCAACTGCTATCGTAGAATCTGTAATTGCATCAAAGCTCTTCACAGCGTTCACAAAGCTCTTAATGCCAGTTCCTTGAACAGCATTATCTAAAGACATTGAGCTAATAGTACCCTCAGACGCTCCTATAGAAGCTGGAGTTATTGGCACTCTTGAAGCAAGGTTTCTTACGTTTTTCAAAATTTTGAAAGAAGAAGCTTTTGTACTTACTCCAGAAGTAGGGTCAGTTATATTCTCTGTACCCACTAATACAAGGTCTAACACTTTGTTTCCGCCAAAGTCACCTAAGCTAGGTCTCATTACGGTATAATTACCGAATGGGAAGGTTGGCAACTCTCTGTACTTTAATATTCCAGTACCATCTTTTTTAAGCGTTGAAGGATCAGCAAATGCCATAGCCGTAATTGGACCTACCCCTGTTCTTGTTCCACTAAATATAATATCAGGGTATCCATCAGCATCTAAATCTCCCCAAGTTGTTTGACCACTTTCGAAAGATTTAACTGCAGAAGCAGACTGCACTAACTGAATAGTTCCAGCAGCTGAATCACGCCATTTGTTTTGATAAATGATAAATACTTGACCCAATGTTGAATTGGTTCCAGATACCGCCACATCTAATAAACCATCATTATTATAGTCAATCAAATCTAATGTTGACTTAGTAAGGGTTGGTAAATTAATGGTTGATTTCGTAAATGAAATTTTATTAGTAGTATCTGATGAATTTAAGTATACTTCTCCTTTTCTAATTTTACTTGTATTAGAATATAAAATTGCTAAATCAATTTTCTTATCCTTATTCATATCACCAAATCTAAAGTTAACATCCTTAGCACCCGCTGCTGTAAGCAATGAGTCTAAATTACTTGTAATTACTTTAGCTGTGATACCAAAACTACTTGTACCTGAACCTGTCATGCTTCCAGCAGGTGGAATATAAGTTGTTGGTGGAATATAAATTGGCAATCCAGTTTTAGGATCAATTGTGGAAGTTCCAGCGCCAGAACCAGTACCTGTATTTGTTTTTGTTGTATCCTTATAGAATCCAATAAATTTAAATACACCTTTAGTATTGGTTGAGGATGGGTCATTACCACCATAAATTAAATCTTTGTATCCATTGTTATCTAAGTCTACAAATTCAATTTTTGGATTTGCTAATGCGACTACTCCAGTTAAACCGGTAATAAGTGATGACATTTCAGTAAACTTATATTTGCCCTCATTTTTAAACACTTTCAACACCTGTTGACCTGCAGAATTATCTCCAGCAACTACTAAGTCAACTAGTCCATCATTGTTTAAATCTACCCACTTAATTTCTGGACTTACTAAATTATCTAACTTGTTATCAAATCCTGTGCCTTTTCCAGCATAGGTTGAATCATACTGACTGTTTGATAATTTAGCGAATTTACCGCCCATATTTCTATACAATCCTACCGGAGAATTCCAAGAATTCATTCCAGAAGTAACACCTAAATAAAGGAAGTCGAAATTACCTGTATTATTTACATCTGCCCAAGCAAATGAAGGTGTAGCTAAAGGTTGTATTCTCTTATCTACTAATCCCCCTTGGTTAACGAACTGCCATGGGAAGGTTAATGTAAGTTTTTGGTTAGGCGCAAATTTAGAAGATGAATAGTTTCCATCAACAGCTTGCACTGACCAATAATAAACTCCTGGAGGTAATTCAAGATAATATTGATTATTACCAATTAAAGAAGTATTAGGTGTCTGTAATTGATCTGTTGTAGGATTCACTTGAATAATTCTTAAGTCACTTAAACCAGGAGCAGTTCCTAATTTTAAGTTATAATACATGTTAGGTTTATTCGTATGGTCATCCTCAGCAGCATCCCATTTTAGTAAAATTCTACCTTGTCCTTGATCTATATATGCTAAATTTTGCGGAATAGAAGGCGCTTTATTAGAGTTACCTCCTTGGTTATTCATGAAAATACTTGTAGATCTTCCTTTGTCTTCATAACCACTAATTACTAAGTCCATACTTCCATCACCATCAGCATCACCCCAGCTTATTCCAGCTTCTTTGTAAGCAGGAATCTGTGTGTTCTTAATGGCTGTAAAGTTTCCAAAGCCACCTTCATTTAAATAAAACTTAGTCACAGAGCTTGCTTTATTATCCAAGCCTGCTGCAGTAATATCTAATAAACCATCATTATTAAAATCTACTAATTTAACATCACCATTATCAATACTATCTAAAATAGTAAATGCTGTACTATAAATATTTCCATAAGAGAAATAGTTACCAAACTTAGCACTCTTATTTTCTATGGTTTGATTTCTAAAGATCATTAATCTTGGCTGAGGTGTAGCAGTTGTTGATCCTCCACCACCTGGCACTGGCCCCATATTATTATTATTAGAGCTCGTAAGAGAAGTTCCCATTTCGACAATATCCATATCACCATCTCCATCGATATCTCCAATATCAAAACGAACCTTATTCATGGCAAGTCCAACATTACAACTACAACTCATATCATAGGTACTTAAATTGTAGGTATATCCATTGTTATATCCTTGGCTACCATAGTTATTTGAAGTTACCTTAGGATCTAGTATTGTATTAATTCTAACACCCCCTTGTGCTGATTTAGTTGAATCTGTTCCAGCATATACTAAGTCCAAATCTCCATCTAAATCATAATCCACAAAACGAGCATCGGCATCAGATAAGTTAGGCACTGCATTACTTTGGCTAAATTCTAAGTCTTTGGTGAATTTACCTTTACCATTATTAGAATATAAGAAAGTACGCGCCGTATTATATTTAGCCTCCCCTAAACGACCCATTGTAATCATGTCTAATGTTCCATTATTATCGTAATCTCCAAATGCCATATTGGCCATCATTAAACCTGTTACCTCTTTAGGGTTAGAAATTTCAAATGAACCTTGTTGATTATTCATTAACATTTGGAAGGAAGGCCCAATCTCACTATTTCCAAGAATAGCCAAATCTAACCAACCATCATTGTTTAAATCAACCCACTTAATATCTCCATCATAGAAAGTATTAGTAGTTAAATTTTGATCTATAAATGCTCCCTTTTCATTGTGATAAACTTTAGTTACAATTCCATCAACATCATTAAATCCAATCACTGCTAAATCCAATAAGCCATCGTTATCATAGTCACCCCATGAGAACTTAGCATTTTGCATACCAGGTATTTGATTCTTAATAGAAGTTAAAGGGTCAGTAGGTATATAGAAAGACTTCGTAAATGCAGAAGCTTTACCTTCTTTATTTACCATTTGTAACGCTACATGATAGTAAGTTTTACTTGAAATATTTACATCTGTAAATTCTACTGAATCAGGATAATTACGTGCAAATGTTTTCTCTAATACAATTGGCACTGTATCATTATCAAAACGATAGTTATAACCTGTGTTAATTCTACCCTTTTTAAAGATAGTTGAAGGTGCGACTTGTTTTGAACTGGTATCTACTTTTAAGTTTGCAAATAAATAATTATCTACTACATCAGAAGTAGGCGTCCACTTAATTTTTACTTTATAACCATCGTTTACTACTGTTATGTTAGCTGCAGCAACTGCAGGAGGTGAAGTTCTAACCAACGCACCAGTCACTGGTGTTTGTATCCAAGATTTCAAGTAAAAATTATTGTTGCTTGCCATACCACCCATTCCATCATTTTGAACTTCCTCAAGCCACATGACATCTTTAAATCCATCTCTATTTAAATCGGCTATCTTAACATTGAAAATACTCCAGATATTTGAATTCGCAAATGGAATAGATCCAATTGATTTTTTAGTAAAGCCAGATAAATGATCATTTAAATAGGCATTAATGTTACCTGAATTATCCAAGCCTACTATGTCTGGATAACCGTCACCATTAATATCACCTATATCAATTTTACCATCAGTTAAAATTCCATTGAATTGCATATTTGCAGAAACCGCATTGAATGTATTATCAAAATCATATACTCTATAGTTTCCACCATTAATTCTTGTCAATACTTGAACCTTTCTGTTATTTTGGAAATCCCCAAAGTAAATATTAGAACTCCAATCTATATTAAGCCCGGTAATATACATATAGAATTTACCGTCTTTTTTATTCGATACAAAAACAATTAATGGATTACCGTTTACTTGACCAAGACCAACACAACTAGGACAGGTTGTCATTGCAAAAATATCAGGAATACCATCTTTATTGATATCAATAAATTTAATTGGAAGTACATTACTATTAACATTTGTAATACTATTATTATTCCCAAAATTCAATGTTGAATTAGGCTCCCATTTAACTTGATTCAATGTGGCAACTAGTTCATCTTTACCATCAAAGTTTCCATCCATAAACTCGGCAGTCGCTTCAATGTTTTGACCAAACTGTGTTGACCACTGATTTCTTTCAAAAGTTTTTTGATTCCATTTGTAAGCCAAGTTTGTTGACTGACCCCAGTTGTTTACTGAAGTATTAAAGAAATTAGCAGGAGGTAAAACTGTATCTAATTTAAAGTTCAAATCGGTATTTGTTAAATAAACAATTTTACTGGTACTAGAATTACCACCCATATCGGTATTCTTTTTATAAATACCCACTAAATCAAACTCATTGTCATCATTCACATTCATTGCAGAAACTAATTGCATATAATCGTTCTTGCCCTTCGCAATAGAGACACTTTTGTTTAGCGTGAAATTCACACTAGGTGTTCCAGTAAGTTTGTTAATATTTAATACTAACACTGAATCCTGAGGGAAACCACCTTTCGAACTATCTACTTGTCTATTTTCTTGAGAGTAAATAATAATTTTTGGCAATGCACTTGGTGCATCATCAGCCAACTTCACTAAATTCACAGATTGACCAAGAGAATTCCAAGATCTAGCTGCTGCACGAATTTTCAATGAAGCAGTATCTACTACTGAGAAGTTAATAGCAGGGACAAAAGTAGTGTCTAAAGTAGACTTAATATTGCTTAAGCCTGTAGGTACCGTACTCACCATTGCTTTAATAGCATAATAATAAACTTTATTACTACTTGGCAATACATCATCGAATGTAGCTGCACTCACAGATGGTGTAATACTTAATGGAGCTAATGTGTCAAAATATTTCTTACTTGTATCTCTGTATACTTTTAAACTTGTTAAAGCAGTTGATCCTGTTTTCTCCCATGTTATAGTTACTGTGGTACCTGATTTTTGTAATCTTGTAATTTGAGGACCCGCAATACTATACTTATTTTCAAATGCACCTAAATCTGCTTTAGAACCAGTTGGCACTGGTCTTACTGCATAATTAAAATCATATTTTAAAGCATATAAAGTATCTACCCCAGTTTTTAAGACAAAGCTATCGACGCTCTTTCCTAAAGCAGGAGAGAAATTACTTAATGAATAGTCACTAGCAGCTGTATTATTAAACTGAGGATCTACCATGCTATTTGTTGCTGATTGAGCAACAAATTTTGAATTATCTACAATTGAATTAACAACTTTATATGTTTTAGCGCTAAAGTTATTTTCATACCCATTTTCAGTAATGATACTATTAATAATTAATAGTCCTTTTTCCATACCACCCCATCTATTAAAGTAAGTGTTATTATTTATAACTGAATTGACAATTCTACCCCATCTAGTTTTTGGTTGAGTAGTATCTGCCCATCCCACGTTAATAACTGCATTTTGGTTTGTGTTATTTAAGAATAAACAGTTATTAAATAATGGTGCAGAACTTTCAATATACACTACATTTTGTGACGAGTTATTACTAAATGAACATGACTCGAATATTGGATTTGAACTGTTTGTAATGGCAACAGCTGCATTAGAACCACCATTTGTATAAGAACTTCCTATAAATACTAATCCTATAAACTTATTTTTATCCTTAGGATATTCTACATCAGAATTTACCCAAGGGTTTTGATCTTGCACACTCAACGTAGATTTTGTGGTTGCATCTAACGGTGATATAATTGCCTTGCCTATATTTTTTGCTTTTAAAACAACCGATTTATTAAAGACTTCTATATTTTCAATATAAGTACCATTATTTAATAAAATCGTATCTCCGGCTTGGCTATTATCTATAGCAAATTGAATATTCTTATAAGGGAATTTTATAGATCCATTACCAGTTGATTTACCAGCAGTATCTATATTCCAAACTGAGCTAGCTGTAGCGTTAGTGATTTTAGACATTTTAGAAGCAGCTCCTACACTATCTATCACTTTAATACCATAATAGTATTTAACATTTACAGCAGCCGAATTATCTACATAATAAGTGGTATCAACAGCAGAAGCTAGCTTGTCTAAACTTGTAGCAGATGTTCCTCTATATATATTGTACTTTCTTCTCTCTTCTGAATAATCAGACCATTTAAGCACTACGTTTCTAGTACCACCATATGCAATCACTGTATCAATTGGACCTGGAGGGGTATTAGGTGTAACACTTAATTGATTAGAGAATCCACTTAATAAAGCTTTTGAAGCAGTGAATGCTTTAATTCTATAATAATATTTAGTCAAATTATTTAAAGCACTATCGGTAACACTTAAAGTGTCTGCATTCGAAATTGTTTTTACTGCAGCTAATGTAGAAGTATCGGAAATCAAACTAGTTGATCTAAAGATATCATACCCTGCAATAGCGCCATTTGTTGGTTTTGTCCATTTTAATACTACTGTCGAATCACCACCATCTAATGATTTTAAAGTTGGAGCAGAGAATCCAAATTTAGATTCCACCGCACCAATATCAGACTTAGTAGAAGCAGGTAGAGGTCTTGCTGTTCCATATAAATCGGTTGTACTTACTAATTTAGCATTGCCTTTACCATAAGTATTCACACCCATATTTATTATGGTGCTTGAGGGTGCTAAAGTTAATAATACGGTATCTGCAAATTGAGGATCACTTTCAATTAAGTTATTTGCAGCCGTCACATTTAATTTATCTAACTCACCAGTTGGTAATAAATCTTTTGTAAAGAAATTATTACTTAAGAAAACATCTCCAAAATTAGAATTCCAGGTATTTACCCATAAATCTTTTTCGTTTTTATAGAAAATATTATTAACTACATACTGAATTGGACTTTGGTCATAATAAGCAATTGCTGGTACTAAGTTTTTATAGAAAGTATTGTTAGCTAAAAATAAGGAGTCATTACCTTGAATTCTAAAGATATTATCACGATAATACGTACCATCATTTACACCTTTTTGCGTTCCATTATTAGAGAATATATTGTCGGTAATTTTAACTTTACCATTACCATTTGTCCATGTTTCAATCATGGGAACCTCAGCTCCATTATTAGTTCTAACAATATTATTATTGTTGTTTATAAATATATTTTTTGTTACAGTAAAGTTGGTACCCTCTACTCTTATCTTACCGTAGTTACCTTCAAATGTATTATTACTTAAAACAACGCTATCACCAAAAATCATTAGCCTAGTGTAATCATCGTATTGATCTGCAGATAATGTTTTATTACCATTACTCTTAAACACACTATGATCAATGGTTAAATATTTATTCCAATTACCCCATGAATAATTAAACATTTTTGCTGTTCCAGTTTGTCCTGTAAATGTCAAACCTATGAAATAAGTTCTTGCAGATTCACAACAGGTAAGGTTACTTACAAAATTTACAACAGTACCTCTTAATCCAGCCGCATTGATAATAGTGGCTCTAATATGGGTAGTATCTTTATCTATCAAGTATTTAGAACCCACTGTTATACCTGCATTAAATTTAATATTTGAATTGTATGAACCATCAACTAATATAATAGTATCCCCTTTAATGGCATTTGCAAAAGCAACTGTAGTTGTTTTGAAAGGATGAGTTGAATCTCCCACTGCAGCATCACTTCCTGCTGGATGACCATTAACGGTAGATGTATTTGGATTTACATAAAATTTAAATGGCACAGCCCCAAGTGTAGTGAATGTTCTTGTTGCACTTGCTTCCGAACTAATACCGGAAGTATCGCGATTGACTAGATAATATGCATAAGCAGTAGACTGAGCAATACTTGAATCTTTATAAGATAAAACAGTATCGCGAACGGTTGCTAATAGTGTAGCATTAGCGGCGGTACTTCCTTTATAGATATCTATAAAAGTTTTACCAGAACCTGCAGGCGTTATCGTATAAGCTACATTAATGTAATTTCTTGTTGCAGATAAAGCACTTAATGCTGGTACTTTAACCGAACTTAAAGTGGCAGGAATTCGAACTGTATCACTTGCACTAGTATCCGAAACAATACCACCTACCCCGCTTTTAAACACTCTTAAATTATAAAAGTACTTTTGTCCTTTTGTTATATTAACCGAATCAATATAAATGCTTTTAGCAGTTAGATCATTAAACACCGTATCAAATGGCGTAGGAGTTGTTTTGTCAGAAACAGAATCTCTATATATAATAATAGAATCAACTGCTGGCAAAGGAGCTAATGAATAATTTATTTTTACAACTGGCTTACTATTGTAAACCGCATTTGCAATAGATACAATTTCGGGATCAGCAATTTTTTTAGTTGACTCAATGGCACCTATTTCCGGATAAGATCCAATAGGTGAAGGTCTTGCTGTTATCCCTGTTTTATCAAATGCAGGAATTGTATACCAAACACTTGGAACTTGTCTTGCAACTGTATCTGCTCTTATACCCATTCCTATTCCCAAGCTATTTGAACGTAAACTAAAATCTAAATTCGCAGTATCATTAATGGAAGCTGATCCTTTAAAATTATTCGAAGTGGAATAAGTAAAAGTATATCCCCCATCAGATTGATAACCAGAATTGGCATCTGTATTTAAATCAGACGCCATTAAGTTATTTTTAAATAAAGTTGTACTTGGTCTATCTCTTGACCATGATTGACCCCAACCAAATTCACCCACAATATTCGTGTTGGTTGCTAAAGTATAATTATTATCGATTATGTTATTATACCATAATGCAACATAGTTATCCCCTCTATTATCTCCTTCCCAGTTTCTAAAGAAAGCTGTTCTTGTATTATTTTTATAAAAAGTATTATTGGCAAATAATAAAGTATCAGAATACCTACCATCTTTATAATAACCACTCACTGAAAATAAATTATCCCCTGAGTTGTTATAAAAAACGTTGTTAGTAACAATTGCTTGTGAATTTTCAAAATACACAACACCGCTATTGTTTCTTCCTGGATTATAGCCATCTACCCCTGCCCCTTTATTATTTACGAATAAACAATTGGTAATTGTTGCAGGTGTTTGATTATACCAAATCCAAGTAAAGTAAATTATATTTAAACCAATGTTATTTTTAAATGTAGTATTATTTATATTAGCCCCAGTTAAACTATAAGTAGTATAATTTGCAGAACCAGAATTTTGTAAAATACAATCTCTAATGGTAGCAAAGCCTGCATAAACCCCATATTTAGCAGCCTTCGTAACTGTCAAACCAATTAACTTAAAAGTACTGGTATCTCCACCTACTGTTGAATAAATTAAAGCATCAGATAAAGAGTTTTGAGCTAAACTATCTCCAGTAATAATTGTATTTGCAATATGCGCTCTATTGCCATCCAATAGAAACTCAGAAGCTAATACTAACTTGTTGTTTACTCTAATCTTTTCTCTATAAGTACCTTCCTTCACAATAACAGTATCTCCACTTAAGGCAGAATCTACCGCCTTCTTAATAGTAGAAAACGATAAGCCACTGTTAATGGAAGTAGTAGCATCAACGATAATTCTTCTACCGCTTTGTGCTTGCACATCATTGTTAAAAGAAAATGTTAGAATGCTTACAAGCATCACTAAAAAAATAGAAACTTTTTTCATAAAAAATTTATTTAATTAAACAGATCCAGTTTTTTTTAAGTTATCGTGGGGGCTGATAACGTTAAATAGAATATTATATTGCCTGTTAAAAAATTTAACAAGTAGTTAAAATTAATATAAATTGTTAATACTCAAAATGAATTTTATGTTATATGTAAATAATTATTAACATTATATAATTTTTTAATTTATAATTATTTGTTTTATAATATTTTACTACAATATTTATAGTAAATTTTCTTAGAAATAAGATTTCTAATCTTTACCTATTTTTCCATCAGATTTCCATAGCTTTAACCTATAATTTCAACTATTTTGTTATGCTTTTTATCAATTTAAACCTGTTTTCATTAAACAACCCTGTTTTGGACATCGTTTTACGCACTTTGGCCGTTTATTGCTTTATGATTATTGCGATACGTGTTTTTGGTAAAAAGGAACTAGCACAATTATCGGTTATTGACCTGGTTTTCATACTGTTAATTAGCAATTCGGTTCAAAATGCTATGGTAGGCCCAGATACTTCTCTAAAGGGAGGATTGATCGCGGCTGGCGCCCTATTTTTAGCCAATTACACGCTAAAAGGGCTTTTTTACAGAAATAAGGATTTTAGCAAATTGGTACAAGG
>Ga0114969_10001709_pt1 | contig 18471 bp, 17 predicted proteins | sample M_130807_MF_Meta_FD_87316 | JGI IMG/M metagenome (GOLD analysis project Ga0114969, IMG submission 87316) | Freshwater microbial communities from Lake Montjoie, Canada to study carbon cycling - M_130807_MF_MetaG | ecosystem: Environmental > Aquatic > Freshwater > Lake | place: Lake Montjoie...
CAGTTAACCCCCCTAAAAACGTGAATTTTACACTATTTTTACCAATATTTCACGATTATATTGACAAAACCGTGAAAAACACTATAATGTAACCTGATATGTCAAAAACACTTGCGGCTTTAAATAAAATCAAGAGTTTAAGAGAAAGGTACTATAAAGTCTCTACAGAAAAAGAGGCTCTCATCAAACTTGTGAGCGAAGCTGAAATTGCTGAGCAAGTTTATAACTCGAACGCTATTGAGAATAGCACTCTCAGTCTCGAGGAAACGGAAAAAATCCTTCTTCAAATAGATCTCGATCGATACATCACCGAACGAGAAATTTTTGAGGCAAAGAACCTTGCTCGAGTGGTCGGGTATATTGATAAACGGGCTAAAGAACAAGAATTAAATGAGGATGTGATTCTTTCGATTCACAAAATGCTCATGTCTAATATACGAGACGATATTGCTGGGAGATTTCGCAAAGATAACGAATTTGTTCGTGTCGGAAGTCACATTGCTCCTGCGCCGCGCGAAATTGAAACAGGTATAAAAAAGATGCTTTCCGAATATCAGGCTTCGACAAGTGAAAATATTGTAAAGAGAATTGCCAGACTTCATCTTGATTTTGAGTATCTTCACCCGTTCTGTGATGGGAATGGACGTATTGGACGTGTGATTAATAACTACATTCTCATACGAGAAGGTTATGTTCCTATTAATATTAAGTTTATAGACAGAAAAAAGTACTACGACGCCTTCAAAGAGTTTGATGAAAAAGGAGGAACTGCAATAATGGAAGAAATTGTGGCAAAGGCACTCACGAACAGCTACCATAAACGGCTTGCATACCTTGAAGGGAAAAAAATTGTCACGCTTTCAGACTATGCTAAAGCTCATAAAATTTCACATTCAAATCTGATAAATAAGGCGAATCGCCAGACGGTGGAAGCTTTTCTTGAGAAAAATGTATGGAAGATCGGAGAGGTGAGTAAGTGATTTTTGCTTTCCTAACTCTCCCTCTTCCCATGCAGCAACATCTCCACTGCATGTTCCATCGAACCTGCGAGCGTAATCCCACCACCATTCACAAAGAAAATCTCATCCGCATTTTCAATCGTATTCAATCTATGCGCAATAATCACCCTCGTAGTTTCCCGCGGTAATTTCTTTAAAATCTCTTCCAATAATTGTTCCGTCACTGTATCAATATTCGCAGTTGCTTCATCTAAAATTAGTAATTCCGGCTCTCGTAACACCGCTCTCATGAATGCAATTAATTGCTTCTGCCCTAGGGAAAGGGCATCAGACATTGCAACTTTTGCAGAAAGTCCTCCATCAAATCGAACCAATAATCCATCAAGTCCTGCCGTCTTTAATACTTTTTCAAAATCTTCATTACTAAAATTATTATACTTTTCATTTCCATAAAGAATATTTTCCTTAACAGTTCCAGAAAAAAGAATTGGCTCTTGTAGAATAAATCCAATTTTTTGAGTTCGTTCAGATGCAGAAAAGGTACGAATGTCTTTTCCATTTAGAAGTACAATACCTTCCGATGGATCGTAAAGGCGTGCCATAAGGGAAGCGGTTGTAGTTTTTCCTCCACCTGTTGGTCCCACTAGAGCGTAAGTTTTTCCTTTCTCCAAAACAAAATTTAGATTATTTAATACTTTCTTACTTTCTGAATAGCTGAACGAGACATTTTTAAATTCAATAACTCCACTACCAACTTCCTTACCAGAAGGAAAAACCGGCATACCATTTTCCATATTTAAAATTGCCGAAATTCTATCCCATCCAGCAAGGGCGACCTGAAAGTTTGACCAGAGGTTCGCAAGTTGTCGAAGGGGATTGTAAAAGTTTGAAACATAAGCCAAGAATCCAACTAACAAACCAATTGTGAAGTTTCCATTTGAAATTAAGTAGACTCCATATGCAAGAACAATTAGTTGTGCGAGGTTTGCAGCAAAGTCAAAAATCGGAGTAAAAATATTACTTGCAACACCAGCTTTGATTGCTGATTTGTAGTTTTCGTCGTTAGCAACTTCAAATCGTTTTCGGAAAAAGTCCCGACGATTGAAGGCGACTACCACTTTAAAATTTTGTAGACTTTCCGAAATTTCTGCTGACAAGCCACCTGTTGATTTAAGCGATACTGCATTTGCTTTTTTAACCCAAGGAGACAAAACTCTCGTAAATATCAACAATGCTGCTGCGGGCAATAGGGAAGCTGCTCCAAGCTTTAAATTAATAGATAACAAGAAGATTCCAGCCCCGATCATGATGACAATACTTCCAACAAATCTTACCAAAGTTTGTGAGAAAAATTGGTTTAACTTATCAGTATCGTTGTTGATTCGAGATATTAAATCTCCAGCTTTGTTTGCATTAAAGAATGCGGTAGGGAGCTCCTGGATTTTGTTAAATATTTTTGTCCTAAGGTTAAAAAGCACTCTTTGTCCCGTTCCACCCATAAGTCTTGTTTGAGCGTAACTTGTAAAAAGTCCAAAAATATAAAGACCAAAAAGAATAAATGAGAAAGTGACAACCCCTCCAAATTGCTTAGCTAAAATGTACGTATCAACTACATGGGCGATAATGAGCGGTGCAATAAGGTTAACTGCCGAGTTTAGAATGGTAGCAATGCTTGCATAAATTAAGATACTGCTTTCCCCCTTAAGTAATGGCAGTAAGCCTTTGATGGCATGCCACGCAGAAATCTTTTTCTTATTTAGTTCTGAATTAAGTTCGTAGTTCATAATTTTCTGTTGATTTTTGTGATTCATAAATTTGTACGTATTCTGGTGAAGTATTAATGAGTTCTGTGTGTGTTCCTTGCGCCAGAATTTCTCCTTCCATTATAAGAATAATTCGATCATATTTTTCGATCGGAGCAATCTTTTGGGTAATTGAAACTAATGTAATCCCTGGATAATTTTTTTCAACATTAGCTAAAATCTTCTTTTCTGTTTGTGCGTCAACTCTCGCAGTAAAATCATCGAGGAATAAAATCTTTGGATTAAGGGCTAATGCTCGAGCCAGCATCAAGCGCTGCTTCTGCCCACCTGAGAGGGAAGTTCCACGCTCCGTTACAACAGAATCCAATCCTTTGGGTAGAGTGCTGATAAAGTCAGAAAGCTCAGCAGTTTCAATAGCTTTTTCAAGTGATTCGTTAGTAACTGTTGTGCTAAATGCGATGTTTTCACGAAGAGTTGTATTGAACAAAACACTGTCCTGAAAAACCAAACCAATCTGTGGGTAAAATGAGGCATGATCGTAATCAGAAATTTTATGTCCATCGTATTCGACTGAGCCAGATTGAGGAGAAGTTAATCCTGCGGCCACATTCAAAAGTTGAGTTTTTCCAGCTGCAGTAGGGCCCATAATTGCGGTTTTAGTTCCTGCATCTATTGAGATCGAAACATCTTTTAAGGCTGGTTTTTCTCCATACAAAAGTGTCACATTTTTTATATCAATTTTTCCAGTTAATGTAGTAGTAATACTTCCCGAATTCTTTTCGTCAGGTGACTGAAGAACTTCATATATTCTTCCGTATGAAGCTCCTGCTTGTGCGATGATGTTGCTGATAAAACCGATAACCAAAATAGGGAAAATAAGAATGGTTATGTAGTTTGCAAATGCCGCAAATGAGCCGAGAGACATTGTATTATTGATGACATAATATCCACCAAGAGAAACGACAATTAGACTGCCGATACTTGATACAAAGGTAATGATTGGAATCATGAATGAAAACAACTTAAGAATAGAAATTCCTGTATCACGGGCTTTTGCATTAGCACCAGCAAATTTATTTTCTTCGAGGTTTTCAGAGTGGAGAACTCTGATTAATGCTGCTCCAATAATGCTTTCGCTGATAACTTTGTTTAGCCAATCAACAACTTCACGACTTTGGATGAAGAGTTTTCGAACCATTCTCAAGATTATAAAAAAAGTAACTCCAATGACTGGAATTATGGTAATAACCGCTAGGGCCAGACGCCAATCGATAGTGAGAAGTATGATGACTGCTCCAATAATAATTACAGCCGAAGAAACAAGAGAGACAATAGCTTGTCCAACAAACATTTTAATTGAATCAATATCAGATGTGATGTTTGTTAGTAACTTCGAAGGATTTTTATCTTCGATGAATTTATAACTTTGACGTGAAATTTTAGTGACAAGCTGTGATCTGATATCTCTTCCAACTTTTTCTGATGCATATGTCTGCAGAATGCTTTCTAAGTATGTAAAAAGAAGAATTCCTAAAGTTATAGATCCGAATTCAATTATCAGAGTGTTCAAATTAAGGATTCCTTTAATATATGAATCGATTACAACAGATATAAGTTTAGGTAAAAATAAAGCTAAACCGTTTGAAAGAATTGCTAATACAATTAGCCAAACAACCATCTTTTTGTAGGGGGTGAGTAGGCTAAAAATACTTGGGGTTTTTGAGCGAGGCGGCATAAGGGCTTCAGTATAGTATTAGCCGTTAATTAGGGCAATTAGTGACTGGTAAAAAAGTAACCCAAGCGTTTGTCTGACGCCTGGGTCTTTTTGAATTGTGACTTCCTTACCCCTTGAGGAAGAAAACCACGCGGTGTGCCTTGATGTCGTCGGGGCTTCTTTGGGGGATTGCCGAGGGGCGATGAACTGCAGTTGGCCAGAATCTTTCCACCCGGTTTCGAGTTTGCTCACGTCGTATGATGGTGAGTGTCCGGTCATTCGGTACCCAGTGGAAGCTGAACCGCTTGTAGGTTTCGTTCCCTTGGACGATGATCTGACACGGCATGTTGCCCATGAAGATGTCGCGAAAATCCCTCCATGTTGGCAACTCCCTGGTCTCATTAGGGGTCACACCTGTGAAGTCCTCGATGATGTTAAGCACCATCACAAGGAGAGAAAGATGGTCTTTCATTTGGTTTTTTTTCGGTGCCTTTCAGCACCCTGGTCTTCCTTTTAGACCGGTTTTGGTTTGCGTACCTCCTGACGGATGTCAGGGTCTGATAAAACTGTACTATAGGATATTTAAAAGTAAAGGGTAATCTACCTCTCCAAAATCAACCTCGCCAAAAGATAAGAAACCGTCGATTCTGCACCTTGATTCAAATTAATATATTGATCGCCTAGTCCATCGTAACAGCCACCAGAAGAATGTGAATAAATCACTTGGTTTAAAATATTATTCCCTAAAAACCATGAAAAAACAGAATACATAGTAGATGAATATTTTTCTTCTTTTGTAATATTAAAAGCAACATGAAGTGCTAATACTAGACTCGAAACCTCCTCTGGCTGTTGGTCAAATAGTTCTTTAACCCCACCGCGTTTAAACCATTTTGCTTGTCCGATCGGCACACACATAATTCCATCCCTTGAATCCTTTAGCGAATTATTTGATAGAAATTCCAAAGTTTTCTTTGCTGCAACAAGGTAGTGTTCATACTTTGTGTATTGATGAGCTAGAAAAAGTGCCTCTGGCAAAACAGCATTTGAATAAGTCATAGCATCTTCAAACCAAACCCAATCAGATGTTTCGTTATCTTTTAAAATAGACATTAAAAAGTCAGCATAGAAAGTTGTATGTGCTACCAATTCAGTTGTGCGGTAAGCATCTGTCTCTCCAACGGATAGCCATGTAGAAAAAGCTTTAATAAAAAAAGCAGCTGCACGAGGAGAAGCGATATGTTTGTGATTATCTAATTGGTGATTAAATAAATTTTTTGCTCGAAGGCGCATTGCTTCGGATGCATTGCTTTTATAAAGCTCTGCAATTGCCCAAAGTGCACGTGCGCCGGAATCCTCCAAATTTTCAACGGAATTTCTTAAGTTGTTTTCTTGTCGATCAACATTGTAATAATTTATAAATCCACCATTAGATAGGGAAGCCCTTTCAAGAAAAGATAAATATACTTCCGCCAAGTCCTTGTAATCAGAATCTTGATCATTTATTTTCCACGCCATTGCAATCAATGCTCGTGCATTATCATCCAATGTGTAACCAGAAAGGGGATTAGGGTCTGTCAGAATGGCAAATTGAAACATCCCAAAATCGTCAGTCATTCTTTTAAAATGGGAAAGATTTATTTTAGGTAAAGTTTTTTCCTTTTGACAAAGCTCCGCCGAAAGGGCCACGAATTCATGCATATACAAAATCGCAATGTTGGACCAAACCATACCTCTTGTCCTAAAATAGGCTGCACGGCTTTTGCTTTCAAGCTGTGCTTGGTCTTTAAATAAGTTTAAAACCGCATGTGCGATCGAGGTGCTGTCATTAAATTGAACCAAGTGTCCAACCTCGCTTGTGACAACCTCCTTGGCCTGCATAAATGGGGTCGAGATTACTGGTTTTCCTGCTCCCATTGCATATGTTAAAGTCCCAGAAACTGCTTGGTCTGGGTTTTGAGACAAGGCTAAATAAACATCAGTTGCTTGTATAAATTTTAATAAGTCTTCGGTCTTAAAATACGAGTTGTAAAATAAAACATGATCGAGAACTCCAAGGCTTTCGGCCTTTGCGCGTAATTCATTTATATAAACTGGTCCTTCGCGACGCAAAACAACAGGGTGAGTTGCTCCAATGACAAGGTATCGAGTCTCTGGAAATTCTTTAATGATTGCAGGAAGTGCCTCAATGGCAAATTCTATACCTTTTCCTCTATTTAAAAGTCCAAAAGTCGAAATAATCTTTTTATTTTTAATATCTTTTTCCAAAGCTAATCCTAGCTTTGCTAATTCATTTTTGGCTAGATCACTTTTTGTGTAGTCTAGAGCATGAATTCCATGGGGAATTATTTTAATTTTTTCTGAAGGTACAGAGTACGTGTTTTCTAAAAGTGTTCGAGAGCTTTGAGTCATGACAATTAAACATTCCGCACGGCCTGCAATTTTTTTCACCATATTGAGAATAGATTCAGAGGGCTTAGGTAAAACTGTGTGGAAGGTGATAGTGACTGGTTTTTTTATCGCATCTAGGAAGACTAGAATATTTTCGCCATCATTCTTTCCAAAAAGTCCAAATTCATGCTGAATTGAAACAACTTTGACTTGCTCTAATTCATTTAAATATTTTGCTGCTTGAGTGTAATCCTCTGCCTTGTCTTCAGATATTCTAAATATGACCTTGTTTTCATCTACAGGAAGACCTGTTGTCTTTTCAGTCTCCATTGCGATCACACGAGTTTCTACTTGTGGAGAGAATATTTTGTCAAAGTTATCTATAAGGTCAGATGTGAATGTTGCGATACCACACTCTCTAGGTGGGTAAGTTGTCATAAAGACAATCCAAGCTGGTTCGGTTATTTTAACTAATTTTGTCATAAATAGGTTCTGCGATTCGGAATGGGGGACCTTCTCTTTTGAACTCTTCCAAAAGTTCATTTAGAGAGCCCGAAGCAAGTCCGACATACTTATCAGAACACCCATAGTACACATATAAAGTATTATTATCCACATAACCTCCCGTTGGAAAAATAATAGTTGAACCGTTCTCAGTCTCAAAAGGCTTTTCAGGCGAGAGCATGTCATACGGCAATTTGCCTAGACAAACTGTAGGGTCTTTCAAATCAAAAAGCATTGCCCGCGCGGTGTATGTAAAATGCTTGGTAACAGGGTCTTCGCGTACATGGTGATAAATTACCAACCAACCGTCAGTGGTTTCAATTGGTGGAACACCCGGGCCATTTTTTGCGTCATGAATATGAGAGGGTTGCATAAAAAGCTTGTGGTCCGTCCAGTGAATTAAATCATCAGACCAAGAAATCCACATACTTGGTTTTTGGGGCATTTTTTCGATAGGGAAAGGGATCTCAATTTGCTCCTTGGGTGCAAATGGACCATTGAGCCATTCTCTTGACCAATGATTTGGACGATGCAACATGGCATATCGCAAAATAGAATTTCCGTCTTTATCCATAAATGGGATTTTCTTTGGGAAAAGTACAATGTCTTTATTGTCAGATCCGGCCGGTGAGATGATTCCTAAGTTCTCATAATTTATAAAATCCTTTGTTTTTAAAAGTGCAGTATTAGTCTCGAGAGGGAGCTCTCTTTCAATACTTTTTCCATGATCCATAATTCTGTCAGGCACTGCAACATAAGTTACATAAAAAGCATCGTCGATCTTTGTAATACGTGGATCCTCCGTTGCCCACTTATCAAATGATTGCGAAGGACCAAATACAGGTTGACTACCAACTCTTTCAAAATTTATACCATCTTTGCTTTTTGCAAGCCCAATGTGCGAGATATATGAATCTCGTTCACCAACAGCACGATACAACATGATTACTTCACCGCCTTCTTTAACTACACCTGGATTAAAAACCCCCTCAGTTTCCCAAGATAAATTTTGATTTGGTGCTAGCACTGGCTTGTCCCCAGTTCGATTTAGTTGAAACATTTGTGTATTAAAATTAATTGCGTCCGTACTGGTCTTCTAGTCTTGTAATATCTGATTCATCAAATTCCCCGAAAGCGATCTCCAATATTTCCAGTGCGTTTTTTCCAGCAGTTGCTCTGTGTTTTTCACCTGTTTTGATAAAAAATTCCTGGCCCTTTTGTGTCGATGTTTTTAGACCTTCTATTTCAACAACACCGTCTCCATCGATGATTTGCCAAAATTCAGAACGTTTTTCATGAGTTTGAAGGCTGAGGCTTTGTCCTGGTAGGATTTTTATTACTTTAACTGTCGAAGGTTCATTTTTAGTGAATTGTCTAAAGTTTCCCCAAGGCCTTGTTTCTTCGTAGATTGCATTCATAGTTTAGGTTTTTATTTTAACTCAGTATAGACCTCCTTAGCAATCTTTTAGAGGAATGACTTTATAAGCAGAGCTGTATCAGCGGGATTTTTAACAGGTTTAGATTCTATCCCAGCTTCAAATGGGGAATAATCGTTTCCTCCTTCAAAAATAGCATCCCCGACAAAAAGCATGTCATCTATGGAAAGATTTTTGTCTTGAAGTAGAATTTTCAAACCGACTGCCTTATTAAATCCTTTCGGTAAAATATCAACCGAAGTAGAACCTCCAATGTTCGCCTCTATTTCAGGAATTGCTTTCTCTAGTGCATCTTTAATTTTCTTTCTTTTTGAAGTATCAGGGTCCCACATTTTTTTCTTTTCAATCGGCGCTTCTTGGCCTAATGCAGAAAGGGTCACTTGGTTTCCACGGTCTTCTAGGTAAGTTCCGAAATGCTCCATCGGAATTCCAAAATCTGCTTTGTGATCTAAAATATTATTTAATTCTGCGACAACACGATTTTTGGTGTTGTTTGCGAATGGGTGAGTGTAAATTTCATACCAGTCTTCGATTTTGGGATTGTATTCGTAACGACAACTTCCGCTAGTTGGGAGAAGGATTATATTAAGAAGATTTTTTTCATTTTTAGAATCGAGAATTTGTTTCAGCACTTGTCTTTTGAATTGATGATAAGCACCACCTGAGACGATTGCAATTTTTATCTTCATGGAAAGGGAAGATACGAGGTCTGCCATTTCGGGTGCCATTTCTTGTTTACTTTCGGTTAGGGTGCCGTCTAGGTCGAAGGCAATGATTTTTTTTGGAGGCATGGGGTTAAGTATACTTAGATACGGTCAGAATGTGAATATCTTCCTTGAAGTGGTGTTGATTCAGGAATATGCTTAATTCAAGCCAAATATCCTGTTTGGCTAAAACCTCAACAGAAAGGAGAGTGATTTATGACCACCCGCCCAATAATGTTATTTCGTAATCGCGTTCAGGCAACGATCGCAATTACAGGTTTCAATCGCTGGGTTTGCGGTGTTGGTTTGAGACATGATCCGACTAATACCGAATGCATCTTTTGGTTCGCAGATCACGGAGGAGCAGAGTGGTTTGATAGGGTCTTCCCTGGACGAAATTTGGATCAGCTTTTGCTGCCACCCCCACGGACGGAGAACCAAAATGGATGATTGTGCATGGGGGCTGTGTCTTACACGATACGGTCCCTTTTTTTGTGGGGGTGCCGTCCGAATGTTGATATACGGTAAAATCGACTACTTCCTAAAAGAATCAACGAGAGCTTTAAGTCTTGCGATATAGAGCCCGGCATTTCCCCAAACTAGGGGCAGCCACGCAGGCACACCAATGAATAAGGCATTTGAATAAGTCCAAGCACCAAAATAAATTGCAACAGCTTCAGCTACGGGTCCGCTTATGCAAACTAGCATAAAGAATATTACATATTTAAAACTCCATTCAATATTGAGCATTAGCAAGCTTATACATACCAGGATTAAAACCGTAACAAGCTGATTTTGTCCAAATAAAGAAGGAGTGACAAGTGTCAGCAAGGCAAGCGGGCAACTCAACAAAAATTTTCTTAATTCAGTTTTCATTTGATTATAATATCTTTAACTTCTTATAATCCTTCGTATTCCTGAAATTTTTAACATAAGGGAAAAGCGCAAGAAGAATAATGGCGGCAAGGAAGTTAAACGATCCTGCTAGAATAAATACCGTTGAAAACCCATAATGTGAAGCAATGTATCCCCCGAGTAGACTTCCAATTGCAGCTGACATGGTCAACCCGCCAACGCTAAACAAACTCCATTCAAAACCCTGACTTTCCTTATCGATATGATGAGAAAAGATTGCGTAGTAAGCTGCCATAATACAAGCATCAGCAACCCCTGTAAGTATTTGTAGTATGTATAAATCGCTGGTATTTTTGATAAAAAGGAAGCTTACGCTATATAGTACGGCTAATAATATCCCAGCAAACAAGACGTAAAAATCAGTCCTCTCACCCTTCATTGAGTCCAATTTTTTAGCTATGGGGATCTGGAACAGAGATTTGGTAACGGAATAGATTGCTATTGAAATACCCACTACTTCCAAAGTTGCTCCTACAATATTCTGAGTGATATAGATTGCGATGATGGGCATGTATAATCCAGCGGAGACATTAAAAAGAAAGACAAAGATTAGTAACGTTTTTATTGCTTTGTTGATGATGGGGGGGGTTCATGGTTTGCTATATTGGATAATTGTAGCAAATTTTTAGAAAATTGGTTGGGGTCTCTGTCCGAATGTTTTTATATAATGATATCTGCAATATCAATAAGTAAAAACGAAAAACCACCGACCCTGTCACGGACGGTGGCTCGTGATGGGCGGTGGTTGGTTGTTCCTATCCCTTTTTCTCAAAACCAAACTCGACAAACGCGGCGGGGCAGAGGAGAACCCAAGCGAAGCCTGTAACCCCTTCCGGAAGAAGACCCTGAAGTCCTTTGGTCAAGGCGAGCGCATTCGTAAAGAGTTCGAGGTTGATCTTGCGACCTGGATATTCCTTCGCGAAAACAGTCAGAGTCACGTCATACTTGTCACCACCAACGTGGCGCCAATCGCGATCGACAATTTCGATTTCCACGTCGTCGGCCTGGAGATTTCCTCCATCATCGACACAAGTGAGACATCCCGCGATCAGTCCGCGGAGCTTTGTTGCGAGTTCCACGAGTTCCTGGTCGCCTCCAAGTTGTGCGTGTGCTGTTCGTCTTACTACCAATTTTGCGTGTGGCATGGCCACTCCTTTCTAGCCCAGTTGGGCCGTTGAAGTTGTTTTCTTGTCGTCCGATACTATACCGGAGTCCATGTAGAAAGTAACATAGATTTATAAAATTGACTAGTTGGGGTGACCAGAATGAATCGGTCCTTACAGGACCAGTACACCTTTTGGATATTTTCTTCGCATTAAATGCTCGAAAATATGCTCAAAAGGTTTCCGATTCCCTCACGCAAGCGCTTTGGCGCTTGCTTACGTCACCCATGCTTTTTATGTCCGCTATCGCGTACTGAATTTTTGAATGGGTGACTAGAGGGAATCGGACCCTCGATACCGGTTCCACAAACCGGAGTTTTACCACTAAACTATAGTCACCATGTATTGCAGCCTTCTGCCCCTGCATATTGCCACAAAATGGCGATTTATCAAAGAGATTTCAATTCAATGTGGAAAGTAGACCCCTTGTCTTGACCAGGGGATTCCGCCCAGACTTTGCCATCATGAGCTTCAATCATCTTGCGCGCCACGTATAGACCAAGCCCAGTTCCAAGGATATTGGTTTTTGAAGCGTCAGGTGCTCGGGTAAACTTCTCAAAAAGGCCTGGTAGAACTTCAGGACGAATACCAACACCTGTATCAGAAATGCTAATTAGTATTTTATTTTCAGGAGTTTTCTGAAGCCACACATGAATGCTACCCTTAGGTGTGTACTTGATCGAGTTATCGAGAAGGTTGCCGACAACTTGTCTAATTTTTCCTTGATCAGCGTTAACCATGAAGATACCGCCAGAGTCATAGTCGAAGCTTATTTCTAGTTTTGCACGGGCAATGTTCGGTCTTAATTCGGTGATGGTAGTTGCGACTAATTCCTTCATGTCAAAATCAGTAAAGTCATATTTCATACGGCCTTGTTCGATTCGGGACACATCGAGGTAGTCTCCAACAACAACGACGAGGTCTTGAGTTGATTGGTACATTTTGTCGACTGCGTCGCGGACTTGGCCATCTATTGGTCCGAAGTCATCATCAAGAAGCATTGAGGCGTACCCTTTGATGGCGGTGAGGGGGCCGCGGAGTTGGTGCGAGGCGAGGGAGACGAATTCTGATTTTTGTTGGTCCAGTTCCTTGAGGTGAAGGTTGGCGGTTTCGAGTGAGGCGGCGAGGGATTCGATTTCCTTCCTGGCGATAACTTCTTGGTTGACACTTCTTATTAAGAAGACACTAAAGATAAACACAAATAACAAAACTAAAAAATTCGCAATCCACTCGTAAAGTGTTGCAGAACGAAATAGGTTAAATAGAAAAACCAAGACTAGAATCGTTGAAAATATTTGTGCTGATATTACCTTCGTACTTAATAGTTTATATCTCAAAACTCCGTACACCATGAAGACTATGAACAAAATGACAAGATAGTTTCCGTAAGGGTAAATATTAAAAAATTGCGGGAAGAAATTTGATACCCCACCAATGTATCCCATAAGGCCTGCAATCATCGTGTTTCTCACTTGACCACGTTCAACTGAGTTTGGGGATGTTTTTAAAAATTGAGAAATAAATATCGTACTTGATATGAAAGCATTGATAATAAAGTATATGGGAAATATTAAATAAAAGCGTCCTGGATTAACCCAGAAAAATTCATATTTGGGTTCTACTCCGATTTTAAATAAAGAACTAAAACTAAATCCTGCAAGAATAAACGATACTGTAATTATTAAATACCTCCATTTATAATTTTTAAATTTAAATAACTCAGATATAAAATTAAAGTAGAACGCAGGTAATAAAATGGCAGAAACATCCAGAATATATTGCCACTTTAATGCAGTCTCCATTGCGTGAGAAGATGTCACACCATAGAGACCTAATGACCATCCAACAAAACATATAGAAGTATATAGCCACGCGGAACTAACAGGATTTTCCCTGTCAGACCTATAAACAATAAGACTAAAAAAGATACTGCTAAGACAAAGTATCAAACTAGATATACTAAATAGGTTCATATCTGTCCAAGTATATCATGTGTAATTTATTTTGTAGGGCCCAATTCCTCATATTTTTATTGGGGTTTGCAACAATTCCTATACCCGCTTGTATTAAAATTTCCTTATCTGAATAATTATCCGCAACCACAAGGATGTTTTTCAATTCTATATTATCACTTTTTATATATTCTAATATTCTTGATAATTTTTTTCCGCCATAATTTTGTTCCCCAATAATTCTACCAGTGAATATTCCATTGGATATTTCAACCTTCGTGGACAATGATGATTCAATCCTAAGGCTTTCCGAAATCTTATCAACAAGTATATCTACAGATGTTGAGAGCATTACCAATTTAATATTCCTAGATCTTATATCGTCTAAGAATAACCCTACGTCCTTATAGTAATTAGGTTTAATGACACTTTCTATAAATTCGTCCACGTAGTGGTAGACATCTTTTACTGCTCTGTTTTTAAAACAAGAAAGTGAGTAGGAGAGTATTTTTTCCGTTTTTTTAGCAAGGCGTATTTTATATAAAAAAAACCAAGATAATATTAGAAAAGATTGGAGATTACTAATAATTTTCTTATTCTTTAGAAATTTAATAAACAAAGCTTGGCTTTGACCTTTTATTAAAGTGCCGTCTAGATCAACAAATGCAACTTTTATATCAGTGATTGAATTCATAGTGGTTATATTTTTTACCAGATAGTGCTTCTATTTTTTTGATGACTTTTTCAGTAACAAGAGTGCATGTAGATTTGTCTAAGTGTTTGCCCCAGTATTCCGGGTGTATTAATGGTTCTCCGATATTAATTTCTACACTCTTTCTGAACTTTAGCTTACTAGAACCTTTTGAAAAGATTCCATGAGCCCCCTTTACCCCGACAGGGATAATAGGGATACGGTGTTCAAGAGCATATTTTGCTATTCCAGTATAAGCTTTAAGCATTTCCGATTCAGAATGAGAACGTGTACCTTCGGGAAAAATTGCCAACAACATCCCCTTATCTATATGTTTTTTAACAATTGAATGCACTACTGCTTTATCATGAGACTCCCTAGTCACTTTAATTTGCCCCGACAGTATCATGATAGGCTTCCAAAACAAGCTTTCAAAAAACTTCTCAGCCGCAAGGAAGTGTACGTTTCGAGGGGAGATAACAGTAAACGTCAAAAAATCTAGAAAGCTTTGATGATTTAAAGCAAATATAGCTGATCCACTTTTAGGAATATTTGATAAACCTGTCACGTTTTTAACCCACAAACCTTTTATGAAAGGTTTCAAAAGTGTTCTTAATAGATAGTAAGTTAAAGTAATTATTTTTGAGTCCGAATTCATATAGAATCATTAATGGGGCAGGTATTATTATATGCTTTTCTAATATGAATGGGAATGTGCATATTAATCAAGTATTTAACATATGAAACCAGTGTAAGTAAGTGTGGATATTTCATCACTATTTCATAAAAAGTTCATGTCTTTCATTTAGTATATAATAAAGCAAAACAAGTGGATAATATAAACATATTACTAAGTGCCATTATTCTTATAAATCTAATGCTAGTGACGGTGTCTTCTTCTGGGTATAGAAATGGCGACAAGGGTATAGTTTATATTGTTTATCTCTTGAATATTACAACGATTGTTTGGTGGGCGGGGAGTGTTGCATTTTTTAGAATAGCCAATAGCGAAAGTATAAATTTTATGGTTAGAAGTTTGTATGTTTCAGCTACACCTATCGCAAGCAGTTTTTACTATTTTAGTTTAATTTTTCCTGATTTTAAACAAGAGTATAAGAATAAATTAATAAAGGTTGTGCTTATAAACACCTTCCTAATCTTCTTGATTTTAAAAACAAATACTATTGTTACAGGAGGGGTTGCTTTAGAATCAGTTGATAACAAGGTAGTTTTTGGGCACTACTACGGTATTTTTATAATCTATATACTTTACTATTTTTGTAGTAGCTTTTTAAGATTATTTATAAAGTACCTTAATTATTCAAAAAATGACCCGAAGAAGTTCCAACTCCTATACGTCTTCATTGGGTACACTCTTTCTGGGGTGATTTCTTTCAATACAAATTTGCTACTTCACTCCATGGGTAATTTTAAATATATATGGCTAGGACCATTTTCAACGATTCTTGTTGGATTATCCATTACTTACGCTGTAACAAGACATAGATTGTTTAATATTAAAATCATAACAACCGAAATTTTTGTCTTCATATTATGGGGGTTTACTCTAATAAAAATTTCATCATTTGAAGAACTTATAGGTTTCGATAAAGCTCTAAAAAACATAGGGTTCCTCCTCCTCTCCCTCACCATCGGCATCCTCCTCATCAAATCCGTCAAAAAACAAGCCGAACAGCACGAAGAAAACAAGCGCCTTGTCCTCGAACTCGCCAATGCCAACCAACAACTAAAAGAAGTCGACGACATAAAATCCAAATTCGTCTCCCTAGCCCGTCACCAGATGGCTAGCCCCCTAACGGCCATAAACGCTTACGCCTCCTTGTTAAATGACAAAGACGTCGACCTAGACAAAATTGGTCTCAAAAGTCTCCAAGGAATAATCGATCGTTTTATTGTCATCGTAAAAGACTTTTTAGCCATCTCTCAAATTGAAAACGAAGAAGTGAAATATTCAAACGATGAAGTCGACTTGGCTCAAACTTTAAATGACATTTTATGCGAAAGAAAATTTATCATTGATCATCACAATATAAATATTGAAATGGATATTGGAGATGAAGAATATAAAATAAAAGGGGATACTGCAAAGTTAAACACTGCAATTGCAAATATTCTTGAAAATTCAATTCAGTATTCCAAAGATTCTACAGTTCTAATCAAACTTGAAAAGAAAAATTCTAAAATTGTTTTAACTATTAGCGATGAAGGTGTCCGGTCGTTGCCAGAAATTTCAACTGTTTTGTTGAAAAAGTTTAGTCCGGATCCGTTCGAGGCTACGATTATGGGGAATGGTCTTGGGGTTTATGTTTCGAAAAGATTCATCGAAGCGCATGGTGGGACTTTTGAGATTAAAAATGATGAAGGGTGCCAGTTTGTGATTTTACTGCCACAAATTTAAAAATTTTTATCCACCTCTTTCTTTGTTAAACAAAGGAAAGAAACATGTGGATCGCAATAATGACGCCCTTTCAAGATTTTTCCGTTTTTAACTTCCAAAACTATAACAAGGGGTGTGCGGTAAACTTTTTTTGTTTCAGAATCAGGGTAACTTTCTACCAACTCAACCATTACTAAATTTTTTCCTTCGGCGATATTTTTAATATCATATTTTCTGCCCTTTATCTTGTACACTCCTTTCATCTCTGCTTTAAAATCGGGTTTTGAGCGGGGGAAAAGAGTTCCTTTTGGAGACTTGTACATCCATGTCATGGAATATTTTTTATCCATCTTTGCTAAAGCCGAAACGACATCCCCCTTTACCTCATCTTTAAGTATTTCAAGAACTAAATTGATATTTTTACCATTTTGCATGACACTAACATTATAGTTCTAATTCATATTAGTCAATTCATGTTAATATTACCTCAATGACCACCATCCACACCATCATCCTCTCTATAATAGAAGGAATCACTGAATTTCTCCCAATCTCCTCAACTGGCCACATGATTTTGGCAGGGGAGGTGTTGGGTATACCAAATACAGATTTCACCAAAAGCTTTGAAATCATCATTCAACTCGGTGCAATTATGGCCGTTGTCGTACTTTATGCAAAAACACTCTTCAAAAACTTTGACTTAATGAAGAAAACTTTTGTAGCATTCCTACCCACGGCGATTCTAGGACTAATTTTCTACAAAATTATAAAGACCTACTTATTAGGAAACGTGTGGGTCGTAATCTCAAGTTTATTTATCGGAGGAATCGTTCTGATATTGTTTGAAAGAAAGCTTGCTAAAAATACCCAACCTGACGAATCACCGATTACTTACAAAAATGCTTTTATCATCGGCCTCGCGCAGTCTGTCGCCATGATCCCAGGCGTCTCGCGCTCGGCCGCTACCATAGTCGGAGGACAATTAATTGGCCTATCTCGTCGTCAAATTGTCGAATTCTCCTTTATTCTAGCCATTCCAACCATGGCCGCGGCTACAATTCTTGATTTGTATAAAAATTATCAATTATTCACCTCTGCCGATATAAACCAGCTTGCCCTCGGTTTTGCAGTCTCTTTCATTGTCGCGCTTCTTGCAATCAAGTCCTTCCTAAAATACATTCAAAAACATAATTTGACTTCTTTTGGTTGGTATCGCATTGTCCTCGCAATTATTTCCTTTATCGTCTTTATCAAGCTATAATCTCCTTAAAACATGAATGGAGCTGATAAACATAAACAATTTGTAATAGCCTTGGTAGCAGTCTTTTTTGGAACAAGTTTTTTTTCTGTTCTTACAAAATTTAATATGGTAGATGCTTCGCGTGAAAGGTATTCCGATTCAAAAGTGTCTTCGACAGACGAAGGTCACGTAGATGATTTAAAACAAATTAACCCGAGTCAGATGGTTGGAACAACTACTCCGCCTGCTAAATATGCAACAACAACTCAGTATGTCCTAATGGCTTTCGACGGCTCAAAATCTATTCAATCTTGGGAGAACATATTAAATTTTTCTCAAGAGATGAAAAATACTGGAGTAGATATACACTTTAGTTTTTTTATAAATGCTGCATATTTTCTATCGTATGGAACCAAAGAAAACTATGTGTCACCTAAGGGTAAAATAGGAGGTAGTGCTATTGGATTTTCCGATTCACGACAAGATATTGCGGACCGAATTGTTGAAGTGAATCGTGCGATTCGCGAAGGTCATGAAATCGGATCACACACAACTGGCCACAATGATGGTTCTAAATGGAGTGTTGATGAATGGGCTAAAGAATTTGATTCTTTTGATTATATTCTTTCAAATATTCAAAA
>Ga0114969_10001710_pt1 | contig 18466 bp, 16 predicted proteins | sample M_130807_MF_Meta_FD_87316 | JGI IMG/M metagenome (GOLD analysis project Ga0114969, IMG submission 87316) | Freshwater microbial communities from Lake Montjoie, Canada to study carbon cycling - M_130807_MF_MetaG | ecosystem: Environmental > Aquatic > Freshwater > Lake | place: Lake Montjoie...
CCCCACCACCGGCACGGCACAGGGTGCTTGCGCTACCAGTGAGATCAACTCACTCAGCGGCATATCCGCAGGCACGGGGAACGGGGTATCCAGCAGCGCATCGTCCAGCGTTTGCTTGTCCGCCAACGCCTGCTTGAGCGAGTCTATCGACACCACGCCGATAAATTTCTCTCCGCGTTCAACCACATAACCATAGTCACGGTCTTCTTCGCGCAGCAGTTGCAGTGCCGAACGCGGGCCGAAACCGTGGGTTTTACGAATCAGGGTTACCGGGCGGCGCTGGGCGATATCTTTAGCACTGAAAACGTGGCTGACATCCACGCCGCGGAAGAAGGCTCGAACGTAATCATTGGCCGGATTATTTAATATTTCGTCCGGTGTCCCTACCTGAATCACTTCGCCGCCTTGCATAATCGCAATGCGATCGCCAATACGCATGGCTTCATCCAAGTCGTGGGAAATAAACACGATGGTGCGCTGATGTTTATCCTGCAATTTGACTAATTCATCCTGCATTTCAGCACGAATTAATGGATCGAGCGCAGAGAAGGCTTCATCCATTAACAATATATCCGGATTATTCGCCAGAGCGCGGGCTAATCCCACCCGTTGACGCATACCTCCAGAGAGTTCATCAGGGTAAGAGTTGGCATAATTTTCCAACCCAACCTGATGCAATGCATCCAAGGCTTTTTCCTGGCGTTCTTGTAACGGTATGCCCGCTAATTCCATGCCGAACGCGGTATTATTTAATACGCTCAGGTGTGGCATTAAAGCGAATGATTGGAACACCATACTGATCTTATTTCGCCGCACGGTACGCAATGCTGTGTCGGATATTTGGGCGATATCTTCGCCGTCAATCAGTACCTGACCGCGCGTGGGTTCTATCAGACGATTGAGAAGGCGTACCAGGGTGGATTTACCGGAACCGGAAAGCCCCATGATGACAAATATCTCGCCTTCTTCAATGGCCAGAGAGGCGTTTTTTACGCCCAGTGATAATCCCGTTTTTTCCAGTATCTGATCTTTTGTCAGGCCGCGTTTAAGCAGCTTAAATGCCCGTTCGGGGTTTTCACCAAATATCTTATATAATTTCTTTACTTCAAGTTTAATAGCCATGCAAATATCTGCTTCCTGTGATGTATTATCAAACGATAAAAATTTCCTAATAGAAAATAAGAGAGACATATACCCTAACATACTGACAGTCTGAGACAACCCTTAATGTCAATGTAATGGGGTATTTGCAGTTTACCGTATTGGTTAATTTGGCTACTTCAGACAGGTTGATATTGCCTAATTATCTGTGTTTTTTGCGGGTAATTAGTGGCTGTAATCTATGGGTAATATTGGCCAGTTAATGCACGCATATTAAAGCGCTGCGTGCATTAATTATTCGCTGAGAGAGCGGCGGATTTACCGCCTGAATTTAAAGCGTTGGTTCTTCGGCGGCGGCCGACGTCACCACCAGTTCTACCTGCTGCTGCTGCAGCAGTGTTCCCAGTGATAGCGGCGGTGGTGAGTCGGTAAATAATGCCGTTACCTGGCGGGTATTACCAATTTCTACCGCTGCGGAAGTGTGGAATTTAGTGTGATCCGCTGCCAGTAGAATATGGCGCGAATGGGCCATCATCGCTTTCACTACGCTGGACTCATTGACATCGAATTCCAGCAGATCGCCATTCGCCTCGATCGCCCCTACGCTGGTGATCAGATAATCGGCGCGAAACCCTTCAACAAAAGTCACCGCGCTGGGGCCGATAATACCGCCGTTATTCGGCCGGAGAGTGCCGCCCGGTACCATCACCTCAAACTCGGTATTTTTATACAGAATATGCGCCACCCGCAGGCTGTTGGTGATAATCCGCAGGTGGCTGTGATTCATCAGCGCGCGGGCGATATGTTCAACCGTGGTGCCGATGGTGATAAACACCGTGGAGCGATCGGGAATGTAGTCGGCGATCGCTTCCGCAATGGCGATTTTTTCTTCGGTGTAAGAGAGCTCACGCTGCTCAAAAGCAGTGTTAACCACGCTGGAGGCGCGCCCCGCGCCGCCGTGGTGGCGGGTAATCAGCCCCTGTTCGCTTAGCTTGCGGATATCGCGCCGTACCGTCTGGGTTGAAACCGCCAGCAACTGGGCCAGTTCGTCGATATTCATGTAGCCGCGTTTGGCGATCAACTGAATCAGCTGATCGTGGCGCGGGTTGCCGGTAAGTTCAGTCAGACTCATGTTCAGCTCTCTTCAATATTGTCATCAGTTGATCATTTTATACAAAACTGTCCAGGAAAGAGTCTGTTTGATCACAGTTGGGGATGCCTGCGCGCCCGCCGGGGCGGGTACACTTCAGCGCGGCAACAGCATTAGCATAGCGTACCGCCTGCGCGATATCCGGCTGCGAGCCCAGCGCGACCGCCAGTGCGCCGTGGAAAACGTCGCCAGCGCCGGTGGTATCCACCACCTCAACCTTAAAGCCGGGCTGATGTTTTAACCGATTGTTTTCCAGCCAGAAACAGCCCTGTTTCCCCTGTGTGACATAAACTTGTCCGTTTTTGTCATTTTTTGCTAACCGTAACCCCTTTTCAACCTCAGTTGCTCCCGTCATACGCACTAATCCTGGTTCGGAAAAGGTGGCGTGATCGGCCAACGCGACCAGCGGGCGGATGTCCTGCGGCGTCACGTCGGCATCCAGCAGCGTAGTGACCCCGGCACGCCGTGCCAGCGTAAAGGCCGCCAGCGCCCCCTGATGCCAGCGCACGTCCGCCAGCACCACGTCGTACTGGCTAAAGTCGATCTCGCTCAGCCAGCCAGCGTCCTCTGGCAGATCCGGGCTCGGGTGGTTGATGATAATACGTTCCCCTTGCGCATCCACCAGCACCGCCGACTGTGACGATCGCGCCTGCGGATAGCGGCGGGTGTAACCGACATTGACGCCATAGCTGGCTAACTCTGCCAGCAATACCTGCCCGGTAGCGTCGTCGCCAATGCGGCCAATGAAATCGACCTTCGCACCCAGCTTGGCCGCCGCAACGGCGGCGGTTGCCGCCGGGCCACCGCCGATTTCACGGTAATCGTTGGCGACATATTTCCCGCCCCCTTGCGGCAACTTCTCTACGTAATACAAACGGTCTTGCACCGTAATACCTACACAGGCAATGCGAGTCATGGTCTGGATCCTCTGTTGTTAGCAAAACGGTTTTCGCCAAAAAGTGGCGGCCGATCACGATGCCACCATTTTAATTTTCTCAAATGTTAAAAGAGTGACGCGTGTCAATTTTTTGACCATAAATTACAAATACGATCAAAAACAGACAAAAATGGTCTTATTTGTGGTCGGTAAGTTGACACAAAGCGGACAACCGTAACGAACAGGAGAGAACCATGGCACAGATCGCATTTATCGGGCTAGGGCAGATGGGAGCACCGATGGCCAGCAACCTGATTAAACAGGGTCATCGGCTGAGCGTTTTTGATATCAGCCCTGCGGCGGTCAACGCTTTGGTGGCTCAGGGGGCAAAGGCGGCAGCTAGCCCGGCGCAGGCAACATTGGATGCGGAATTCGTGATCACCATGCTGCCGAACGGCGATCTGGTGCGTGAAGTGCTGTTCGGTGCCGAAGGCGTATGCAGCACGTTGTCGTCTGCGGCGCTGGTGATCGACATGTCCACCATTCATCCGCTGCAAACCGACCGGCTGATTGCCGACATGCAGGCGCGCGGTTTCAGCCTGATGGACGCCCCGGTAGGGCGCACCTCCGATCACGCACAGGCGGGCACCTTGCTGATTCTGGCTGGTGGCACTGCCGAACAGGTACAGCGTGCTACGCCAGTGCTGATGGCGATGGGCTCAGAGCTGATCAACGCCGGTGGGCCGGGCATGGGCATCCGCGTGAAGCTGATCAACAACTACATGAGCATTGCGCTCAACGCGCTGTCGGCCGAAGCGGCGGTGCTGTGTGAAGCCTTGGGGCTGTCGTTCGACGTGGCGCTGCAAGTGATGAGCGGCACGCCAGCAGGCAAAGGGCATTTCACCACCACCTGGCCGAACAAGGTGCTGAAGGGCGATCTCAGCCCGGCATTTATGATCGATTTGGCGCACAAAGATTTGGGGATTGCGCTGGATGTCGCCAACCAGTTGCACGTTGCCATGCCGTTGGGCGCGGCGGCGCGCGAAGTATACAGCCAGGCGCGCGCCAGCGGGCGCGGGCGTCAGGATTGGAGCGCCATTCTGGAGCAGGTTCGCGCGGCTTCCGGCCTGGCAGGCAAACATTAATTGATATCACAAGCGCCTGATATTCAGCGCGCATAGGGGAGAGAAAATGCCTTATTTATCCGGTTACACCATGGTTCAGCACGCGTGGAAAAACGGCTACGCCATCGGTGCCTTCAGTGCTCATAACGCTGAAACCATTCGCGCAATTTTGCTGGCTGCCGAGCAGGAACAAGCGCCGATCATGATTCAGGTGGGCCAGAAAGTGATCAGCGTGATGGGCCTGGAGCCGATGAAAGCGATGATCGATGCCTTTATGCAGGACATTACCGTGCCGGTGTGCATTCACCTGGATCACAGCCGCAGCTTTGCGCAAACCATGCAGGCGGTGCAGGCGGGGTTCCAGTCGGTGATGTTTGATGGCTCGCACCTGTCGTTCGACGAAAACGTGCGAATTACCCGCGCGGTAGCGGATGTGGCGCATGCGCTGAACATCGGGGTGGAAGGGGAGATCGGCAAGATCGGCGGCACCGAAGATGATATCTCGGTTGATGAAAAAGACGCCCTGATCACCAGCAGCGACGAAGCGCTGAAGTTTTCCGAACTGACCACGGTGGACTATCTGGCGGTGTCGATCGGTACCGCGCACGGCCTGTACAAGCAGGAACCTAAGCTGGCGTTCGATCGCCTGCATGAGATCCGCGAAATTGTCCGCAAGCCGATTGTGCTGCATGGCGGTTCCGGCGTACCGGATGAGCAGATCCGCAAGGCGGTGGCGCTGGGCGTGGCCAAGATCAACGTGGATACCGAACTGCGTCAAGCCTTCACTCAGGGCATGGCCGAAGTGCTGAATAACGATCCCGAAGAGTTTGTGCTGGCGGTTTCGCTCGGGCGCGGCCGTGATGTGATGAAGGAAAGAGTGGTCGAAAAAATCCGGCTATTCGGCAGCCACGGCAAGGCCGCACAGTTTTAAACCATAGGGACGGACTATGACAACCATTCAACGCCAGCATTTTGGCGAACATCAAGGACAGGCGGTTTCCCTGTTCACGCTGAGCAACGCGAACGGCATGCGGCTGTGTGTGGCCGATTACGGCTGCATCATTACCCAACTGTGGGTGCCGGATCGGCATGGCCAGGCAGAAGACATCGTGATGGGCTTTGACGATCTGGCTTCTTATCAGGCTGGGCACCCGTTCTTTGGGGCGATCGCCGGGCGCTGTGCCAACCGCATCGCCGGTGGGCGCTTCAAGATTGACGGCCAGGAATATCTCTTGGCCACCAACGAACTGACCACTGGCCAACATCTGCACGGCGGAGTGCGCGGTTTTGACAAGTACGTCTGGCAGGCGCAGGAAGACGGCGATGGCATTATTTTCAGCCGCACCTCTGTCGACGGCGAGGAAGGCTATCCAGGCAACCTAAGGGTGCGCCACCGCATCGGCCTGACCGAAGACAACGTGATGACGCTGAGCTTTGAGGCGCAAACCGATAAACCGACGCTGGTTAATCTGGTGAATCACAGCCATTACAACCTGCGCGGCCACACACAGCTGATCCACGATCAGCAGCTCAAGATCGACGCGGATTTCATCACTCCGGTGGATGAAAGCACCATGTTGCCCACCGGCGAGATCCGCCGCGTGGCCGGTACGGCGTTTGATTTCCGCAACGCCCGCCGCTTGGGGGATGCGATGCTGCACCGCCCGGCGCAGGACTTTGATATGAACTACGTGCTGAAACCCGGCGACGGCGCGTTGCATCCGGCGGCCAGCCTGTTTTGCCCGCACAGCGGGCGCGTGATGGAGGTGCACACTTCGCTGCCCGGCATGCAGTTCTATAACGCCTTCAAGCTGTCCAACAAAGTCTGGAACGGCAAGGCGGGGCATCGCTATCAGGCATTTTCCGGCATCTGCCTGGAAACGCAGGCTTTCCCAGACAGCATCCACCACGCTCACTTCAGCAACGTGGTGTTGCGCCCAGGCGAAAAATATCTCAGCCGCACCGAGCACCGTTTTAGCACCCTGGCATAGCTCTGGATTAATTTCTCCGATTACTGGAAGCAACATAATGACAAATAAAGCAAAAGTCGGCGTGCTGGCGTTAGGTCGCAACACCTTTGACGTGCCATACGCGCAGGAAATGCTGGCGCAGGCCTGGCAGGCGCTCAGCGGCATGGAGATCGAACTGGTCGGGGAACCGATGCTGCAATTTGATGCCGCATCGGCCCTGCAAGCGTTACCTGCGTTGAAACAGGCGGATCTCGATCTGCTGCTGATCCTGCAGGTGACCTTTACCGATGCTTCGCTGACCACCGAGGTAGCGCGTGATTTCCCGGTGCCCACGGCGCTGTGGTCATTCCCTGAGGCGCGTACCGGTGGCCGTTTGCGGCTGAACTCGTTCTGCGGGGTGAATCTGGCCTGCCACGCGCTGAGCCGTGAAGCGATCAAAGTACAGACCCTGCACGGCCTACCGAGCGACAGCCGCGTAATCAATGAATTACAGCAGTTGGCGCAGGCGGCGGCGATCGTCAAGCGCTTCAAACAGGCCAAAGTGATGGTGATCGGCGAGCATCCGCTGGGTTTTGACGCCTGTAACTACAACCAGCAGCAGTTGAAGCAGCACTTTGGTGTGGAAGTGACGCGCCAGCCGGTGCTGGAGTTTATCGACGAAGTGAAAGCGCTGCCGGACAGCGTGGCGGATGCGCCTTATGCCCGCCGCGCCAAAGACTTCCCCAATCTGGCAGAAATGGATCAGTGCGCCACCCGCAAAACCCTCAAGGTTTACTCGGCGCTGCGTGAAAAGGCACAGCGCGAAGGCTACACCGGCATTGCCGTGCGCTGCTGGCCGGATTTCTTCACCGACTACGGCTGTGCCGCCTGCGGCGCGCTGGCGCTGATGAACGAAGACAAAGTGCCCTGCGGCTGCGAAGCCGACATGTTCGGCGTGCTGTCTTCGCTGATGGCGCAGTGGGCGTCCGGCAATGCGGCGTTCAATACCGATCTGGTGGATATCGATCCGCAGGATAACAGCGTGGTGTTCTGGCACTGCGGCCAGGCACCGATCGAAATGGCCGATCGCGATGGCCCGGTGCAGGCCACCATCCACTCCAACCGCAAGCTGCCGCTGCTGTCTGAATTTGCTCTCAAGCCGGGGCGCATCACGCTGTGCCGCATTACCCAGGGCGAAGGCAAGCTGCGCCTGATGCTGGCTGGTGGCGAGATGATCAAGGCTCCGCTGGCGTTTTCCGGCACCGCCGGTACCGCACGGCTGGATGTGGATGCCGACACCTACCGCCAGCGCTTGATCGCTGCCGGGATGGAGCATCACACCTCGCTGGTGTACGGCGAACATCGCCCGCTGCTGCGCAAAGTGGCCGATCTGCTGGGGCTGGACGTAATTGAACTGACCTGAGTTTTAGGCAAAAACCGTATTTAACCTTTTGGAGAATTGAACATGACTTCTCAGCAAGGCTTGGAACTGACGCAACAGGCTGGCGGCTTCACCCTGACTTTTCAGCAGCGCGTGCTGCTGCGCCATACCCCGGAGGCCCCTTGCCTGTGGATCGGGCGCGGCAAGGCGGATATCGACATGTTCCGCGGCAACTTCAGCATTAAAGACCAGCTTAGCGAAAAGCTGGCGCTGACCGATGTCAGCATCACGCCGCAGGGGCAGGGCTGGAACATCCGTTTCAGCCGTGGCGATGTGGCGCACAGCACGCTGCACACCACCACCGATGCGCAAGGGCGGCTGGAAATGCAACTGCACAACAGCGACCAGACCAACAACCGCATGTGGCTGCGTTTGGCGGCTCAGCAGGCCGATCACGTTTACGGCTGCGGCGAGCAGTTTTCTTACTTTGATCTGCGCGGCAAGCCGTTCCCACTGTGGACCAGCGAGCAGGGCGTGGGGCGCAACAAGCAGAGCTATGTCACCTGGCAGGCGGACTGCAAAGAGAATGCCGGTGGCGACTATTACTGGACGTTCTTCCCGCAGCCGACCTTTGTCAGCAGCCAGAAGTATTACTGCCATGTGGAAAACAGCTGCTACATGAACTTTGATTTTTCTGCTGCTGATTTCCACGAACTGGCGATCTGGCAGGATCAGGCGGTGCTGCGCTTTGACTGCGCCAACAGCTACATCGGTCTGCTGGAGAAACTCACCGCGCTGCTGGGCCGCCAGCCGGAGCTGCCGGACTGGGTGTACGACGGCGTGATCCTCGGTATTCAGGGCGGCACAGAAGTCTGCCAGCAGAAGCTGGATCTGATGCGTGAACACGGCGTTAAGGTCAGCGGCATCTGGGCGCAGGACTGGGAAGGCCGCCGCATCACCTCGTTCGGTAAACGCCTGATGTGGAACTGGCGCTGGGATAGCGAGCTGTATCCCGAGCTGGATAAGCGTATTCCCCAGTGGAAAAAAGAGGGCGTGCGTTTCCTCGGTTACATCAACCCTTATGTGGCGATCGAAAAAGAGCTGTATGCCGAAGCCGCCGAACAAGGCTATCTGACCAAAGATTACAGCGGTAATGACTATCAGGTTGAATTCGGCGAGTTCTATGCCGGGGTGGTGGATCTTACCAAACCAGCAGCCTACGACTGGTTCAAGAACGTCATCAAAAAGAACCTGATTGAGTTCGGCCTTGACGGCTGGATGGCGGACTTTGGCGAATACCTGCCAACCGACACCGTAATGCACAACGGCGTAGATGCAGAGATCATGCATAACGCCTGGCCAGCGCTGTGGGCCAAATGCAACTACGACGCGCTGGTGGAAAGCGGCAAGCTGGGGGAGATCCTGTTCTTTATGCGCGCAGGCTACACCGGCAGCCAGAAATATTCGGTGATGATGTGGGCGGGCGATCAGAACGTTGACTGGAGCCTGGACGACGGCCTGGCCTCGGTGATCCCGGCGGCGCTGTCGTTGGCCATGACCGGCCACGGCCTGCACCACAGCGATATCGGCGGTTACACCACCTTGTTCGACATGAAACGCAGCAAAGAACTGCTGATGCGCTGGTGTGAGTTCTGTGCCTTTACACCAGTGATGCGTACCCACGAAGGCAACCGCCCGGACGATAACTGGCAGTTCGATCACGATGTGGAAACCATCCGCCAGTTTGCCCGTATGAGCCGGGTGTTCAGCGCCATGAAGCCCTACATCAAGCAGGCGGTAGCGCTGAATGCGCAATCCGGCCTGCCGGTAATGCGCCCACTGTTCCTGCATTACGAAGATGACGCGCACACCTACAGCCTGAAATACCAATACCTGTTTGGCCGCGATCTGCTGGTGGCGCCGGTGCATGAAGAAGGGCGCAGCGATTGGACGCTCTATCTGCCGCAGGACAGCTGGATCAACCTGTGGACCGGCGAGCCGCACAGTGGCGGGGGTGAAGTGACGGTAGCCGCACCGATCGGCCAGCCGCCGGTGTTCTATCGCGCCAGCAGCGAGTGGGCCGAGCTGTTTGCTTCGTTAAAGGCGCTGTAAGCATAAAAAACTGCGCCGCCATTGGCCCCACCGGCAATGGCGGCTACCTCGGGATGGGGTGCTTTCCAAGGAGAATCACCATGAGTGAAGTCAACCAGGATCCGGTTAAATTGACGCTGCCGCTGCGCGAGAAGTTCGCCTATGGCATGGGCGATGTCGGTTCTAACCTCTTGTTGTGCGTGGGTACGCTGTACCTGCTGAAGTTTTATACCGATGTGTTGGGCATTCCGGCTGCGTGGGGTGGGCTGATTTTCCTGATCTCCCGCTTCTTTACCGCCTTTACCGATATTAGTACCGGCCTGATGCTGGATTCTCGGCGCAATATCGGCCCTAAAGGCAAGTTCCGGCCATTTATCCTGTATGCCTCAATGCCGGTGGCGCTGCTGGTGGTAGCTAACTTTATCGGCGTTGGCATGTCGTTCGACGTGCTGGCTAAAACCGTGATTGCCACGCTGATCTTTATGGCGTTCGGGCTGTTCTTCAGCATGATGAACTGTTCCTACGGCGCCATGGTGCCCGCGATGACCAAAAACCCGCAGGAGCGAGCGCAACTGGCCGCTTGGCGTCAGGGCGGGGCGACGGTTGGCCTGCTGCTGTGTACCGTCGGGTTTGTGCCGATCCTGTCGCTGTTTGAAGGCCAGGCGCAGGTGGGTTATCTGGTGGCGGCGGCGATCTTCGCGTTCGCTGGCATGTTGTGCATGTGGTGGTGCTATTCCGGCGTTAAAGAGCGCTACGTCGAGCAGCCGAAACCCGGCGCACCAAAGCCGGGCCTGCTGCAATCCTTTAAAGCCATCACCGGCAATAAACCGCTGTTCGTGCTGTGCGTTGCCAACCTGTGCACGCTGGCCGGGTTCAACATCAAACTGGCGATTCAGATCTACTACACCCAATACGTGCTTAACGACATCACGCTGCTGTCTTACATGGGCTTCTTTAGCATGGGCTGTATTCTGCTCGGCGTGCTGCTGGTGCCGACGGTGGTGAAGCGCTTTGGCAAGAAAAACGTTTACCTGGGCGGTTTGTCGCTTTGGATCCTCGGCGATGCGATGAACTACCTGTGGGGCAACACCTCCACGCTGTTTGTGCTGTTCTCCTGCCTGGCGTTCTTTGGCACCGCCTTCGTTAACAGCCTTAACTGGGCGCTGGTGTCCGATACCGTGGAATACGGCGAATGGAAAACCGGCGTGCGTTCTGAAGGCACCGTCTATACCGGTTTTACCTTCTTCCGCAAGGTTTCCCAAGGGCTGGCCGGTTTCTTCCCCGGCGTGATGCTGGCCTATATCGGCTATGTGCCTAATGTGCAGCAAGGTGCTGGCACGCTGGAAGGGCTGCGGCAACTGATCTTTATCTACCCTTGCGGACTGGCGGTGCTGACGGCATTGACCATGGGCTTGTTCTACCACCTGACAGAGAAAAACTACCTCAAGATTGTGGATGAGCTGGAAACCCGAAAACGCAACATGAGCCCGGCAGTGTAAACAGATGCAACCTGCTAATTCGATAGATACATAAGTGCTATCAGTAGTTAATGGATGCTATACCCACAGGATTTCAAGTTACAGCAAGGCGGCAAGTGCGTGACAAATCGGTCGTAGACTGATTTGAACAGCGCTTGCGCTGGCCCGCAGGGTGAGCCTCAGTAATGAGGCTCATAATCCCCAGGAGCTTACTTAGGTAAGTGACTGGGGTGGACGCGCGCAGCCAACAACGCTGTAACTTGAAAGACGAAGGGTATAAAAAATAATAAGGACCTGTTATATGGCCGACTCGATACCCTACAACGATCCCGTCACGCTGCGGTTGCCGCTGCGTGAAAAGCTGGCCTACGGCATGGGGGACTTCGGTTCTAACCTGATGCTGTGCATTGGCACGCTGTATCTGCTGAAATTCTATACCGACATTCTGGGGCTGCCCGCGATCTACGGCGGGGTAATCTTCCTGATTGCCAAATTCTTTACCGCCTTCACCGATATGCTGACCGGCGTACTGTTGGATTCGCGGCGTAATATCGGGGTCAAAGGCAAGTTCCGGCCCTTTATCTTCTATGCCTCGCTGCCGGTGGCTCTGCTGGCGGTGGCCAACTTCCTCAATAGTGGTTTCAGCCTGAACGCCAAAACCGTACTGGCCACCGCGCTGTTTATGTTGTTCGGCCTGTTCTATAGCCTGATGAACTGCGCCTACGGGGTGATGGTGCCTGCGATCACCAAAAACCCGAATGAACGTGCACAGTTGGCCGCCTGGCGGCAGGGGGGGGCTACGCTTGGCCTGCTACTGTGCACCGTCGGGTTTGTGCCGATCCAGGCGCTGTTTACCGCCCGCCCAGAGATTGGCTATCTGGCGGCGGCCACGGTGTTTGCCACCTGCGGGGTATTTTGCATGTGGTGGTGCCATGCCGGGGTGAAAGAGCGCTATGTCGAGATTGTGCCGGAACATCATAAACCGGGGATCTTCAAATCCTTCTGTGGCATCTTCAAAAACCCGCCGCTGCTGGTGCTGTGTCTTGCCAACTTGTGTACGCTGGCAGCGTTTAACATCAAACTGGCGATCCAGGTTTATTACACTCAGTACGTGCTGCACGATATTCGTTTGCTGTCCTACATGGGTTTTTTCAGCATGGGCTGCATTCTGATTGGTGTGTTGATGGTGCCTGCGGCGGTGAAACGCTTTGGCAAGAAGCGCGTCTACCTTGGCGGGTTGCTGCTGTGGTGCCTGGGCGACTTGCTTAACTACGGCTGGGGCAATAGCTCGGTCTCTTTTGTGGCGTTCTCCTGCATGGCCTTCTTTGGTACCGCCTTTGTTAACAGCCTTAACTGGGCGTTGGTGTCGGATACCGTCGATTATGGCGAATGGAAAACCGGCATCCGTGCGGAAGGTTCGGTCTACACCGGCTATACGTTTTCGCGCAAGATTTCCGCCGCGCTGGCGGGGTTGCTACCGGGGATTATGCTGACGCAAATTGGCTACGTCCCCAATATTGCGCAGTCATCTGCGGTATTGGAAGGCTTACGTCAGTTGATCTTTATTTATCCCTGCCTATTGGCGATGGGGGCTGCAATTATGATGGGTGCTTTCTATAAATTAAACGAGCAGCTATTTATGCAGATAGTCAATGACATTAACATGCGTAAAGGCAAACACGGTAAGGAAATAACCTTTCAGCCGGTGGTTAACACGCAAGCCATCAAAGAAGTTTAATTATTAAAAATAACACTCTACCGCCATGCGCTATTGCATGGCGGCGGGTTCTCTACGCTCATTTATCCAGACTATTTAGGGAATCAAGATGAATAAAGCTAAATCATTACTGTTGATTACGGCATTAATCGCTTCGGCCAGCGCTCAGGCCGGGCGCGCTTACTTGGAAACGCGCGAAGCTTACAACACCGCCTCTGAATTGAATGAGGTTATTTTGCGTGCGGGCTATAATTTTGATGGCGGTGCCGGGGTGATGGCCACCAATGCCTATAATATAGGGAAGTTTGATCAGCTAAAGCACGGCTATAACGAGCTCGAAGGCTGGTATCCGCTGCTGCGCCCAACGGATCAATGGACTATCTCCTCCGGTGGGCTGGTTAACTCAAACAGTGCCGGCTCCGGCGGGGCGCTGTATCTGGATAACAACTATAAATTCCTGCCAGTATTTAACCTGACCGTGCGCTATCGTTATAACCGCAGCAACTATGACGCCATCGATTTCAATGGCCAACCGGCACGTAATGATACCCATGAATTTGCCAGTTACTGGAATTTTAAACTCACTGACGATCTTAATTATACTTTCGAACCCCATTATTTCATTCGGGTCAATGATTTCCACAGTAAAAATGGTAAAGGCCACCATTGGGAAATTACTAATAAGTTCAGCTATAAAATAGATACCCACTGGATGCCTTATTTAGAACTGCAATGGCTGGATCGTTGGCTGGATTATAATGCTGAGCAATACCGTATCCGGATAGGCCTGCGTTATACCTTTTGAATAACGAGGACAAAAAACCCGGCCTTGGTGGCCGGGTGAAAATAGACACACATCAATGTTAAACGGCACAACCTGATGCCAAGGGAAAATCGCCACGGCAGGATATCGCCCTAATACGACAGCTCGATGACAATTGCTGGCTTGTGCTCGGTTAAACCTTACGATACAAGCGCCGTTGGATAGCCGATATTGCCGTAAAGCATCTCGATGCGTACGAACTGGGTGGCAACGCAGCGCTTCAGGTAGCGGCGTGCGGTGATTTTGCTTATTGGCGTAACGTTTTACCTGGTCATGCGGCGCTTTATCGCTATATACCCTTCATACTTCAAGTTGCTTGGGTGTTGGCTGCGTTACTCGGCCCCAATTCTGTGTCGAGCCCCTTTGGGGCCAGCACAAGTGCTGTTCAAAAGCGCGTTGCGTTTTTGTCAAGCAACTCGAATTATTTTGGGTATATTCCCGATATCGATACTGTACTTGTGCTGGCGATCCGCAGCCAGAGAGAATTGGGGCATTAACTAAAACTAAACGGCCCACGGTTTCCCGTGGGCCAGACGCACATCAGTTTCATCTTTTTAGCTACAGGGGTGTTTAACGTCGGGCGAGCAGGAGGCCGATGACGATGCCAACGGTGGCACCAATACCGACACCCTGCCAGGGTTTGTCACGAACATAGCTATTGGCATGGTCTGCCACGTCACGTGCATGTTGTGTCAGGCTGCTGGAATCGTTGAAACGTGCACGGGCATCGCGTAAAACGCCTTTTGCCTTGTTGTGCAACTCGCTCAGTTCCTCTTTGGTTTTGCTAGCGGAATCGCGTAATACCTCATCCAGCGTGTCGGCCAGCAGGGCGAGATCCTGATCGATGTCTCGTTCTACTTTTTCAGCTTTCTTGAACATTAGAATCTCCGTTATTGAACACATCCTCTAAGTGTAGACCATTTTTTAATCGATGCTGACGAATAGGGGAAGATCGCGATATCTCGGCGTGTTATCGGCCATCTTCAGCAGTTGGCAGTAATTCGGGATCATCGAACTGAACCCCCTTGATGCACAGGGTTCACCAGCTTTGTACATTTGGTTACTCGGCGAAACCAATCACTCACGGAAGTACTGAATTGATTCCTTTATTATCTGTTCAACGGCCCAACCGGGCTTACCGAAAAACACTCTCTGAGGATTTAAAAATGAAAAAAGTATTAGCGCTGATCGTTGCTGCTACTATGGGCCTGTCTTCAATTGCTTTCGCTGCTGATACTGCAGCACCGGCGGCTGCCCCAGCGGCGACTGATACCATGGCTGCTCCGGCTCACGGTGCAAAAGCCACTCATCACAAGAAAGAGCACAAGAAAGCCACCACCAAAGCCCCAGAGCAAAAAGCTCAGGCCGCTAAAAAGCACCACAAAGCTGACAAAAAAGCCCCTGTAGAGCAGAAGGCTCAGGCTGCTAAAGCCAAGAAACACAGCAAAAAAGCTCCAGAGCAAAAAGCCCAGGCTGCTAAAAAACACCACAAAGACAGCAAAAAAGCCGCTGCTCCAGCCGCGAAATAAGTGAAGACTGCGGATCCGCTAACGGTTCCGCGTCATCAGTTAAGTATCCAGACACCCGGTTTTCCGGGTGTCTTCTTTTGAGGTTGCGTCATCATGATTAATCACTATCTGTTTGACGTGATCTTCAGTGCTATAACGCTGTGTGGTCTGGCTGCTGCTTGGCAACTGTTCCTGACCAGTTAATGCAGTATCGCTTCCTTTAAAACCCTATTCTGCAACGGGCGCGGGTAACCATGGCTGTATAAAAGCCAGTACTGCGCTGGTGGTTTGTTGATGTACCCGCTTTCGCTGCTGAACGCCAGAAGCACAGATAAAGGCTTCTCCTTCCTGCGTCAATATCGCCAAGGCTTTTGTATTGCATAGCGGCAAAAAGTCGAAGTGATTGGCACCCGCCAGTTTCAACGCAGTAATAGGGTGCTGACCGCCGTAAGCTGCCAGCGATTCACTCCCGATGCCGCCATCGGCCTCACCTGGCATATAGTGTTGTGCGGCGACGACCAATAGCGGTGCAGTTAACTGCCGCAGGCTACTGGGTTGCAGGTAGGGCACCATGCCCGGATCGAGCGCGACTGCAAAGCGGATCCTGTTGTCGGTATAGCTGGCATCAAACGCGGCGGTGGACACGCTTTCTAGTGCTACCCCTCGGTAAAATAGACAGTTGGGTGAGTTTGGCTGGCGCTGGCAGCCAACGGCAAAATCTTGTAAGGCTACTCGGCCACCAAGGGTTGCAATGGCGCTGTAGCCGCCTTTAGAGTGGCCCATCACGCCAATTGACTGAGCATTAATCCGCGGCCGCCAGGTTGTGTCACTGAGCATCGCGTCGATCAGTGCTGAAATATCTCGCGTTTGCTGCCAAAGCAATATTGACCGTGCGGGAACAGAATCGCCGGTGGTACTGCCCGGATGATTGGCCGCGACCACGATCACCCCTTGTTGCACCAACGCCTGCGCCAGCCAGGCCAGGCTGCTATTGTTGCCGCCACTGCCGTGGCTCAAAACCACTAGCGGAAAACTCCCGGCTGCCGGTAGCGCATCCGGCTGCGCTGCAATACCTTCAAATATCGGTCTGGCACCTACCGTTTGCAACGGGCCATTGGCCGCAGTGGGGTAATAGATACGGGTAACCAGTTGACGATCGCCGTTATAAAACGTTTGCAAGCGGCTGGCGACCTGCCAGGGGGCCGCCGTTGCCACACTGCTAAACAGTAACCAGAAGAACCACAGCTTTTTCATTATTGCTTTCCTTAACGAGGATGGGAAAACCCACAGTGGCAGCGGTTCCTGCTCTCTGCGACCTTGATCGCGATCCAGGTCGCTAAACGATTGTTTTGGCTGACGCTGGCTTCTACACTCATTGGTTTTCCGCAAGCCTGTAAAGAGGAGTTCCATGCCGCTTATCCCGCTGTCATTTTTGTTCAGCCTGCTGTGTGTGGTTTTGACTGTGCGCCTTGGCCGACCACAGCCGCGCCGTTGGCTTTTACAACTGCTGTTACTGATATGCGCTTGGCAAAGCCTGTTGGTGGGGATCCGTTTTGGCTATCAACAGACTTGGGCTGTCGGGTTACAACCCTTGGGCGCAGCGTTGATCCCGCCATTGTGCTATCTGGTATTGATGCTCCATGCGCGCGGGCCGTTGGGATGGCGAGACACTGGGCATCTGTTGTTTCCGCTGTTAACGCTGTTGGCCCAGTGGAAAGCACTGTTCGCGTTGGATGGGCTGATCGTTGTCGGTTATTTGGGTTACGGCGCTGCTATCTTGGGTTATCTGAAGCGCGGCGAGAATGGCTTACAGCAGGTTTCGCTGGCTGACAGTTGGCTCAGTTACCGGCTCTGGTGCGGGTTAGGTGGCTTGTTGACGATCGGTGGTTTTGCCGAACTGGCTATCGCTCTGGATTACGCGCTATTTGCGGGCCATCATGATGGCGCGCTGGCAGCTTTTGGCAATGTGCTGGTGGTGGTAGGTGTGGCGCTGGTGCTTGGTGGAGACCGGGGGCAACCGGGCTCGGAAGAGTCTCCTGTGCAGCCAGCGTTAATCAGCGCGGCCCCCGACGCCGAAGAGTGCGAACTCTGGTTCCAGCAGATTAACCGGCGATTATTGCAGGACGACTTGTATCTGGAGCCGAATCTGAATCTGGCGCGTTTGGCACGCAAAGTAGGGCTACCGGCACGCAAGGTGTCACAGGCCATCAATCAGCAGGCGGGGATGAATGTTTCGCAATACGTCAACCAACTGCGTATCCAGCAAGCGGCTGAATGGCTAATCGGCAGCGATCGTCCGGTCACTGACATCATGCTGCAAGCCGGATTCAGTACTAAATCCAACTTTAACCGCGAGTTTCTGCGGGTTTATGGCATCAGCCCGAGTGAATGGCGTAAGCGTAAAACGGCTTCTTAGCTTCCCGGTTGTTTTACCAGTGAGTCAGCACTTCGCGGTTATAGCGTTCATTATAGGCGCGGCGGAACTGCGCCAGTTCGAACGCATCCAAATCTAACTCAGCGAAATAAAACAGCGCCGCCTCGGTGTGTTCGGCATGCAATTCCGGCGATAGCCCGGCGCGCAGCAGCATTTCGCGCCATAAGCCAATCTGTTCGTCGTCCGCCTGTTTGATAAACGTCAGATAGATAAACAGCAGATAAGCGGCTTGATGCATCTCTTCGGTATAACCGTTGTTCAGCACGCGGATAAACGTCAGGCTGTTGCGGTTGCCCATTTCTTGCAGCATCGATTCAATCAGCATCGGTTTTACTTTGAGTTGCTGTACCAGCGAATCTATCGCCTTGCGGGTATCGGAAGTCAGAATGCGGTAACCGATAATAAATACCGCAATCAGGGCGGCGATGATGATCCACGTCATTGATGATGTTTTACCGTTTTGGAGCGCCAGGAATTGGCAGGAGGCGCTGCAAACAGCGCCTGAAATTATCCGTGTTGCTCGCCGCTGAAATTGCCGGTGGCGTGTTGCTGATTATGGGCATAGCGATTGAAGGTGGCGGCGTCTTTTGCCAAGGCATCCAGATGTGCTCCCAGCATTTTGATCTGCTTGATCAGCGCATGTTGCTCCGGCACCGAACTGGCGGTGTTCAGCCTGTGCATCAGTTGCTCATTCTGCATCCGCAGTGCAATTTCACGCTGTTGGGCTTCTTCCAATTGCTGTTGCAAAGCCTGATAGCTTTGCTGCCATTCGCGGTGTTGTTTTTCAAAGCTGGCCTGCAACTCATTCATTGCATTCTGAAACTGGCTGTCCA
>Ga0114969_10001713_pt1 | contig 18457 bp, 17 predicted proteins | sample M_130807_MF_Meta_FD_87316 | JGI IMG/M metagenome (GOLD analysis project Ga0114969, IMG submission 87316) | Freshwater microbial communities from Lake Montjoie, Canada to study carbon cycling - M_130807_MF_MetaG | ecosystem: Environmental > Aquatic > Freshwater > Lake | place: Lake Montjoie...
TGTAAATAATACCGGTGACCCGTTTCGATCAGGTGTCCTCAAGGTTATGAGCCTTGCGCGCTTCCTCTGCGCCACACCGGTAACAGGGTGTTTGGCTGTGTTTAACGTCACTTAGCTATGACGACCGGCTTCTGGTAAAGCAGGCGAATTGAAAGAATACCGGGAACACGTCTCGATCGTGTGACCTCAGGATTATGAGTCCTGCGCGCTGCCTCTGCGCCATCCCGGTAACAGGGTGTTTGTTTGGCTACATTTAACGTCGCTAGCTAGACGGGTTTGCTTGCTTCTGATAAAGCAGGCGAAGTGTAATAATACCGGTGACCCGTCTCGATCAGGTGTCCTCAAGGTTATGAGCCTTGCGCTCTGCCGCTGAGCTACACCGGTAACAGGGTGTTTGTTTGGCTACATTTAACGTCGCTAGCTAGACGACCGGCTTCTGATAAAGCAGGCGAATTGAAAGAATACCGGCGATATGATTCGAACATATGACCTCAGGGTTATGAGCCCTGCGCGCTTCCTCTGCGCCACACCGGTGTTGTCAAGACGAAGTACAATAAAGCCTCGTCAGGACCGTCGTATGACAATAAAGACACGACGGTGATATATATGTATAATGAGAAAAGTAGAATCAATTTTTTCCGGGGATGTGGGATTCAAATGCTAATATGTAGAATGTAACAAATTGTCATGGTGTCTTAAAAAGGTTGCGCGGCGCCTCCGCCGTCAAAATGGACCGTAGGTAAGAATGGACGGAGGATGATTACACAGTTGAACAACAAGAATGTATATCAATAATGATGAGATAAAACCAAGTGTTCGAGAGATTATACGGATTAAAATGCTAACATTATACAAATCTCTCGCGCCATAGGCGCATCCGCGTCATTCGCGGGTTGGAACGGAGTATAGAATTCAATCCAGATAAAACCAACCGGGCGCCTCCGCCGTCGAAATGGACCGTAGGTAAGAATGGACGGAGGATGTATAACCGATGTATAACCGATGTATAACCGATGTATAACCGATGTATAACCGATGTATAACCGATGTATAACCGATGTATTATAATTCAAATACTAATACCAAATCTCTCGAACATTCCAATTCAATCCAGATAAAACCAACCGGGCGCCTCCGCCGTCGAAATGGACCGTAGGTAAGAATGGACGGAGGATGTATACCAAGAGTTATAAGAACGATGTTCGAGAGATTATAATCAATCAATCAAGAATCAAGAATCAAGAATCAATCAAGAATCAAGAATCAATCAAGAATCAAGAATCAATCAAGAATCAAACGTGGATTCAAATACTAATATGATATGAAGTAAAACATGAATCTCTCGAACATTTCAATTCAATCCAGATAAAACCAACCGGGCGCCGCCGCCGTCGAAATGGACCGTAGGTAAGAATGGACGGAGGATGTATTGGTCTATAGAACGAAGTTCCCCCTGGTCTATAGAACGAAGTTCCCCCTGGTCTATAGAACGAAGTTCCGCCGTTGGGGGGCGGTACCCCCTAGGTAAGAATGGACGGAGGATTATCTCATGTATATCCCCAGTATATCCCCCCGGGGGGTCAAATCATAGGCCATGACTCGTTATGTCACCGATTTACCGCCACCGATGAATACGAGAGAGCATATATGGTCACAGAAAATAAGCCCCCATCAAAAAAGTGAACAAATGTGGAGGATGGATGAAGATAGGCGAGTGTGTTGGATTACAGAGTCGCGCCGGTTGTTGCTTTAATACGGTCACGTTTTCTTTGATTAACTACATCTAACTTGTTGTTTGAGATGCCATCAATATATTTAATTTTTGAAACAATTTTTCCGTCTTTATTTACCAACAAATCATTTTTTATTAATCCCCCGGATGTTTTATATGCGTTGCCGTTCCATACATCAGAACGAGTGCCTTCCAATAATTTATAGACGCGTCCGTCGATGTGGAAGAAACCGTCATCACTTTTATCTCGTCTTTTTGTTCTGATTTCATTAATGACAATTCCATAATTTTCGACCTCCTTTTTAGTGACAGTCTCGGGTTCAGATTCCGAATCAGAATCAGAATCAGGTTCGAACGTGAAAGTAGACGCGGGTGAACTGAAAGTTGGTGCTCCCTTATTATATTTTTTTATAATCCTCAGATTTTCAATTTTTAGATTCTTGTTTTCGGCTCTTAATAAGACGAGTTCATTCATATTGTTGAATTGGTCGTGACTTTCTACAATTTTCTTCAATCGTTTGGTCTCTTCTAATACTTTCTTGAAATTCTCGGGATTACATTCACTGCTTAAGATAATGTCCCTTATAGTTTTATCGAGAATGGTAAATGTCAAACCACTCATACTCAATAATTCGATATAATTTTTAGATTTGATAGTAATGGTTCGTTGCCTTTCAGCAAACAAAGGATGCTCTTTCATTTCGTTTTCGACTTGTAGTTTATTATCGACCTTGAAGGCATTCAATAACCGAAAATTAGAATATGTTTCTTTGTGTTGCGAGACCCGACCAGCCAAATTATTTGAATTTCCGAATTTAAGTAATCTCTCATTGGTGCCACTAACATTATCGATGCTACCATAATAAACGCACTGAGTGTTGCGTCCAAACTGTTCCACTAATGTTTTTTCTCTGATTTTTTCGACCGTTTTCTCTGTATTTTCCAATAGAATAGTTTTTTGTTCCAACTGTGTTTTCAATTCGGTGCTTTCTTCCTGGACCACTTCGTGTAATGTTTCTTCAAGTTTCACATAGTACTCATGAATTTCATCCGCCTTTTTTGTCCCGGCTTTTAAACAGAAACGTTTGAACGTAGCAACATTTAACATAATAATTTCTTTATTGTGACCACCTCTGGTGTTGTCGGATTGCCTAACCGGCGGGTTAAGCAATGTTATGTAGTCTTTATCTTTCACAAATTGCGCTTCAAGTAACATTTTTGATTTTTGCTTTGTCGAGAAATCTAACCACTTCCACACATCATCCAAGTCAATTACAAAATCGGTGTTGGAATCATACTTTAAAAATCCATAGAAACTCGCAACAAATAGTTGTTGTTCTGTTTCTGTAAATTTCGCCTTGATTTTCGTAAGGAGCGTGTTTTGGTATGTGGTCGATAACTTGGTTATCGGATTGTTTTCAATCAAATCTACGATGTTGAAGGGTTCCATTGTTATACATTATATCTGGATATGTATTTAAGTTTGTTTATTGATATCGTAAGCAATAAGCAAACCCAGATAAAACCAACCGGGCGCCCCCGCCGTCAAAATGGACCGTAGGTAAGAATGGACGGAGGATGTATACAACCCACCGCCCCCCCCGGGTGTCAAATCATAGGCCATGACTCGTTATGTCACCGATTTACCGCCACCGATGAATACGAGAGAGCATATATGGTCACATAAAATAAGCCCCCCATCAAAAAAGTGAACAATCAGTCATAAACCAAACGGATGAAGAGGCTGGGTAGATTATAGAGTAGTTAATAAACAATGCTCGGGCCGTAAGAATGGACCGGCGAATCGGCGTAGCGAATGAGCAGAGAGTAAGAATAGACGGCGGATTCTATAGATTCAAAACACAAACGTCGAGAGATTATATAATATTAAAATACTAATACACAAATCTCTCGCGCCCTCGGCGCATCCGCGTCATTCGCGGGTTGAATCGAACATCACCAAACCCAATAAAAAAGGGACGGGACTCCCCCGCAGATTTACTCGTCATCAACACAGTCCTCCAAACACGAAGAACACACACACACATCATCACCCATGACCACACCGATATCACCATCGTTGAGACAAGAGCAGCGCGGAATGAAATTGAGGTCAATCTTGTCGGAAAGACCGATGCCACAGGTGAAACAGTAGCCGAAGACCGGTTCAGACGAGATACGCGGAATAGCCGCCAGAAGGTAGGAAGAACAGCCGGGATGTGAAGAACCCATCCGGTCGAGTTCACGTCTCATCGCAGTGTAGAACATCACCGACATAACACCATCATCACACAATGAACGATACGACGCGGCAGTAGTACTTACCAAATGCGCAAACACAGAACAATCACGAAGCTTCAAAAGAACCGCGCGGATAGACGGAAGACGAACCCAACGAGCACAAACCAGGTCGAAATGGTCTTCCGCCCAGTGATGATACGTGTTATCCCACACACACACCTCGGTCTTGACGTACTCACGAATGAGCCCACGAAGATGAGGGGCGATGAGATGAAGCGGAAGACGACGACCCGACCGATGAAACTGGAAGAAACCCCGAATAATAATACGAAGAGTATCAATATTCCATACAAACCTAGACCCGCCACGAAGACCACGCTTGTACACACCAAGAAACGAAAGAGACATTTGTATCGGAATAACGGACGATACCAAAGACAATAAAGAGGAAAAAGCATTTCAATTTTATTCAAATGAGGTAGAGTTCACATCAATCATGGAAAAATGAGGACGGTGGTCACATGTCAAACGGGGTGTGGTCACATGTCAAAAAAACGCAGAGACAGATTGTATGTTGTGTTTATTCGTGTCACGTGTTATTGGTCCCCCTTTTCGGGTTCGCGGCCTTCTTCGTAGTCATCGCCGTCTTCGCCACCCCCCTTGTTGGAGTCTCCTTCGCAGTCATTCATTTTGGCGAGAAGTCGTCGACCGCGCAGGGCGGTACACACCTCGGGGTGGTTAATTGCGGCGAGAAGTCGTCGAACGCGCAGGGCGGTACACGCATCAGTGTAGTATTCTGAGCAGTCGTTACACAAAAGGCGCGTGAAGAAGTGTTTCCTGAGGACGAAGTCCGCGCGGTCGTCAAGACCGGCATCACAGTCGCAGCACAGGCCGAATTTGTGCTGATCATTCTTCACACAACGCTGTTCGTGAGTAAGTTTGATTCCGGGAGTATGGCGGGGACGGGTGACAACACAGGTAGCAACTGTAGAAGCCGCAGTGGCATTCCAGTAGTTAGTAGAAAGGGTCGTCATCGTAGTTCGGAAGTCTCTGATGCAGGATTTACATTATGTATAAAAGTATTTCATTTTTTGGATGCGCGCCGCCATCCACCCCACCCCACCCCACCCCACCACTCACCCGTCATGACCGCGGTCATCCAGCCAGGGTCATCCAGAGCCAGGGTCATCCAGACATGGTCATCCAGACAGGGTCATCCAGACATGGTCATCCAGACATGGTCATCCAGACATGGTCATCCAGACAGGGTCATCCAGACATGGTCATCCAGACATGGTCATCCAGACAGGGTCATCCAGACATGGTCATCCAGACATGGTCATCCAGACAGGGTCATCCAGCCAGGGTCATCCAGCCAGGGTCATCCAGCCAGGGTCATCCATTAAAAATCACTCACACACCGCTTGTATTTTGTTTTTGTTTTGTGTCACACATCACACATCACACATCACACACATCACACATACATCACACACATCACACACATACTTACAACTCTAACGAGTGAGTTCTCCTCTTTTCCGGCCCATACACTTCCTCTGCCTCACCATCCATTCCAGCAAGAATCTCTTCTTCCACGCGACCGAACCACTCCATCGTACGCGACAGAATGCCGTGTTCTCTTGAAGTGTAGAGAACGTGAAGAATGTCGCCCTCCACCCCGGCCGCGTAAGGGTAGCTCAACCGCGACGCCCATTCGTCGGTCATCTTCACGAACATCGCAGGGTTGTGGACAGCGTAATGCTGAAGACGCAAATCCCAATTCAACTCACGTTGCTTCGATTTGCGCTCAACACTCCACCCCTTCATCTGCTTCTCGCTGAAATATTTTTCTTGTTTGTAGTACGCCATTGTCTGATGTCTTGAATCTGGTGTCATCCATCGAATATCAGAAAAAGTATTTCAATTTTATTCCAATGATATAGAGTTCACCATCAATCATGAAAAAGTTTTGTATTTTGTTTTGTTTTGTTTCATTCACATTCACATTCACATTCACATTCACATTCACATTCACATCACATTCGCCACACTGCGTCTGGTGCTGGGTTTTTTTTTGGCGGCGGCGGCGGGCATCCCACCAACTCCCGCGCGGCAATTGGCGCGAAACTGCGCATGGTTGAATTCGACAGCAGCAGGGTTCGAAAATGAGGGACACTTCTCAGAAAGATGATGTTCCGCACTGCTGAACCGAAGCACCGTATTCGACGCAATACCGTTCTGTCTCGCAAGCTTCAGAATGTAAAGCATCTTCATGGTCGGCACTCCCGCCGAAGGGAATTTGAAGCGCGCAGCCCACTCATCCGTCATCTTGATGAACATCGCGGGTTTGTGGACCGCGTAATGCTCAAGACGAAGGTCCCAATTCAACTCACGCTGTCCCGCTTTACGCTCCTCACCCCATCCCTTCATGTCCGCTTCGCTGAAATAGTTCTCGTGTTTGTAATAAGCCATAGTCTCGATGAGGATATCTGATGATGTCTTCAGTGGTAGTAAGAAAAAGCATTTCAATTTTTTTGGATGCGCGCCCCCACCGCCACCACCCCCCCACCGCCATCGCCTCCGGCTGACCTCATCCAAGGACGGAGGTCAGGGTCATCCAAGGACGGGGGGTCAGGGTCATCCAAGGACGGGGTGTCAGGGTCACCCAGACCATAAAGCCTCAGGGTCATCCAAGGACGGGGGTCATCCAGACGCCACCACCGGGGGGTGGGCACTATTTAAGCGCCGCCCCCATCCACCATCGAAGTAGCTTTCGAGCAACCATCAAGACATCAGACATCCAATGACATCAGCAGCCATCTCCGCATCCGACATGCGCCGTGCCATCGAACAACGCTGGCAACTCCTCTCCGATTTTGTTCTGACAACATGTGCAGGCAGAAGCGACACTCACGGACACGCACACATGAAGGCAGTCGCCGAAACGTCTGCGTACCTCCTGTTCGTCGACTTCTACGACAAAGATGGCAGTATGATGCTAGACACCATCACCGCCGCGTGGCTCCACGATGTCGCAGACCACAAATACGACCACGACGGTACACTCGAACAACGTCTCGACGAGTTCGGCACCGCAAACATCCCCAACTACACCGAAATCAAACAAGTCATCAAGTACGTATCCTACAGCACTGAAGAAAAAGCAATCGCGTCAGGTACACCACTCAACTTCAATCAAATCCTCGGCGATTACTACTCCAACATCAGAGACATCGTCAGCGATGCCGACAAGCTTGAATCCATCGGCGTAAAGGGAATGGAACGCTCACTCACATACAACACCGTCACAAACCCAACTTACACGCACGCACAAGTCGTCGCGGAAGTCCGCAAGATTTACAACGAAAAACTCGTCAAACTCGCAACCCAATTCATCAGAACATCCACCGCGCGAGCCATCGCACAAAAAGAACACACAAAAATGGAAGAATGGCTCGCCGCCCAATAAAATACACACATTCATTCGCTTATTGCTTTCAGATTCAATAAGCGTTATCCGGGCCATTTCCGGTTACCTATTACCGTAAGGTTTTATTAGGGGGTGTATATATCGGGTGCACCAGGGGGGGGGGACATCCAGGGGGGTCATACAGGGGGGGTCAACCAGGGGGGGTCATCCAGGGGGTCATCCAAGGACGGAGGTCATCCAGATGCCACCATGCGGGGTGAGCACTATTTAAGCCCCTCACCCCCCCACCATCAAAGTAGCTCCCAAGCAACCATCAGACAACAACAATGACATCTATCGCCGAGTATCCCCGTGTCTCTGAATTCGTTCACAAGACATACACAACCCCCGACGCCATTCAAACCCGCTGGAACCTCCTATCCAACTTCGTCAAAGAAACATGCGCAGACAGAGACGATTCACACGGTCACGCACACATGAAGGCTGTCGCTGAAATGACAAGATACATCGTCGAACAAGACTTCAACGATGTATCAGGTCATCTCACACTCGACGCAATCACAGCAGCGTGGCTCCACGATATCGCTGACCACAAGTACGACCACGACGGTACACTCGAACAACGTCTCGACGAGTTCGGCACCGCAAACATCTGGAACTACACAGAAATCAAACACGTCATCAAGTACGTATCCTATAGCACTGAAAACAAAGCAATCGCGTCAGGTACACCACTCGACTTCCCGCTCATCCTCGGCGCTTACTACTCCCAAATCCGAAACATCGTCAGCGACGCCGACAAACTCGAAGCAATCGGAAAAATCGGAATCTCCCGCGCAATCATCTACACCACTGAAGCAAATCCAACTTACACACAGGCTCAAGTCGTCGCTGACGTACACAAACACGCTCACGAAAAACTCCTCAGACTCGCAACACAATTCATCAAAACACCAACCGCGCGAGCCATCGCAACCCAACGCCACAAAGAAATGGAAGAATGGCTACGCTCACACACCCCTACCGCCGCACTCATTTCTCGCCCCCATATGTTCGGCGACTAAACCCAAACTCTTTCTCAAATCCAATCACATATTCTCGCACCATATATCGAGCCGTTTGTAACCGATGGTTCGTTATCCTACTCATTTCCGGCTACCGATAGAAACAGGATTTCGGTTCAAATTCGGGGCGGGTTGGAGGGAGGGCCCCCGGTAGGGGGGGGGCGTGGCCACAGGGCAAAAGGCACAGGGCAACGAGAGAGGGCATTCGCATAACCACGCGGTTAGGCAATATCGTCGCCTGTCAGGTTGTCCACATCCAGTCCACATCCAGTCCACATCCACAACCAATCAGCGACAACTCTCGCCCTCCGGCGCAATATCGTCGCCTGTCAGGTTGTCCACATCCACATCCACATCCACATCCACATCCACATCCACATCCACATCCACATCCACATCCACATCCACATCCACATCCAGTCCACATCCCAACCGTTTTATGTCTATACATATTGTAGTAACGTAATTAAACACCATAATAATGGCATGTAAAAACATCACCATTCGAAAAAAGAAAGGCACACAATACCTCATCCATTTTGCGGGAGGTGCGTCATTCGTTGTGCGTGTATTTGGAAACACATTAATTGTATACACTAGTAAATACAGTCCGGACATTACTGCCAACAAAGAGGTTTATCGTACAAAAATTAAGAAACTTTTTGTCCCATCTAGTCTTAAACCGGGAACGAAGTTACCAAAAAAAACAATGAGTGGAACACCATTGAAGGATATATGTGACATTGGTTTAGCTGGAAACTCACTAATCGCACAACTAACAGATGACACCACCACCACCGACACCACCGACACCACCGCCAAGTTCAAGTACCTTTACATAGGCCACGACGTGGTACAAGTTACCCTAGACGAGCCTGTCGAACAGTATTATTCTGAATTAATGGGAGGATTTACAGGCAATCCATATTTGAAGGTGGCGGCGGATACTCCAATAGCATATGCTATAACTAAGAACTACGTTTATTTATTTCACACCATGAAGCGATACAACCGCGAGGTATTTCCAAGTCTTCGAGAGATTATTCCTTCATTGAACCCAGTTGCCGATTATTCACCGTCAATAAAGTCAGCGATGCGAAAGACAGCCAAACGAATCAATAAGTCAGTCAAGGTTCCCTTTACCAATTATTAACAAATAGACCTCAGCAAGCAGAACAGTCATCTCATCATCCCACCATTACTCCCTGAGTTCATCCGCAAGAGCCGCCATCTCTACTGCCTTCACTTGCGGCAAGTTCATCAGTCCACTCCTTAAACAATGCGCACGCTTCTTCCATCGTAATTTTTCCATCCGCCAACACCTCGAGAATTTCGGTCAAGTGTGTCTGCTGTTGTTGTGTAATAACCATTGATAATGATGAGTCGATGTATTCCGTAATATCAACAAAAAGCATTTCAATTTTATTGATATCATATATAAATCCGTTAAATCGTGATATGTAAAAATCTCATGATAATCAAATCTCTCGAACATCAGAATTCAAACCAACAAAAATGGAAACAAACGAGCAAAATCAGAAGAGCCACAGACATTACTCATGAAGAAAGAATCAAAGGTCAACGAAAGAATATGGACCTCTTTGCTCGTTCGCGCTAACGCCGCTCCACTCCCCCGGGAGCAATCCACCGTCAATTTTAACCTACGGTCGATATCAACGGCGCCATCATAACCTACTGTCCCCCCCCACCTCATCTCCGCCAACGACGATGTATTCACATGATTCCCCGTCCCATCCTTCGTATCCCATACACCAAGTCCATTCATAACATCAGGCCGATAGTTATAACCAATCACAAGCATACTCCCGTCCTCAGCACGCGATACCCCGTCATAATACGGCGGCAACCCACCGTCGCGTCCACCGCCACCCCCCCACGCCATCACCGCAAATATACTCTGTAGGTCATACTTCAAGACCACCCCATTCTCTCGAAACAACAAATCCAAACGTAATATTTCATGATACAAAGACAAGTTCAACTTCCAAAACGAACCCTGGATATACATCCGTTCAGGAACCGCCCAAATAACGCCACCGCCGCCGCCACGACACAACACCTCATGCGTTCTCTCGCTTCTACCGCCATGAATCACAAAATAATTATCCACATCCGCCAAATAACTCAAATCCGCCAAGACAATCGTATCCAAGTCAATCCAAGTAAAACACTCACCGCCATATTCATCATACAAATTCTTAAACACATGGATTTTATTGAAACTCAGCTTATGCCAACGATTCCGAACCGCGCTGCCTTCCACCCACACGTTACCGTCACACCCCGCCGCCTCCAACAACAATCTCTCGCCACCTCCGTCCTTAACCTCCCATCTTCGGCACTCGACCCGCGGATCATCAAATGTCAACCCTACATTATGATACACCACCAAAAAGAAGTCGGGATGAAACTGATCCAAAGACGCAACCAATACGAACAACATCCGAACCAATTCTTGGTAACTATTTTTACCGATGTAAAAACAAAAAGTAAAGAGCTTCAGAGACGTTGGAGACCCAGACCGCAAGGACTCCTTCTTATTCATAGAAATCTCTCGAACAACAACAATCAATAATATATTATACACAATGGGTACGTTTAATATAATATAGGGTTCCGTCACTGGGGGCGGACCCCCATAGGCGGCGGAACCCCCCAAGGCGAAGCAGCAAACAAGAACAACATCAACAAACCACCGGCAGTAATCATCATAAACATACAAGTCGAAAAACTCACATCAGCATCAGAACCAATCAACTCACGCCGACGACGTTCCACAATTTTCATAACATTATTACCTTCATCGCTGGTTACACCACTTCCACTGCTTCCGCTTCCGCTTCCGCTTTCATCATCAGTCAAGTACCCGATATATCCAGCATCCTCCTTGAGGGGAAAGGAAGACATTCTCTTCCTCATCAGCGTCAGAGCACCACCACCGCCGCCGTCTCTGGGCGGTACTACACTCAGAGGCTCCATAAACGCGGGACGACGACCACCACCACCACCACCAAACCCAGAACGCTTCTTTATACCAAATCCGCCAGCAGGACCGCTGAATCGCATATCTACACCTCTTCCCATTTAATATCAATACACCGAGAGATTCTACCAACCTCCACTCACGTCACAAAACATTTCAATTTTATCGCTCGGTTCTCCGTCGCTCCGTCGCTCGGTTGCTCCGCAACCTCGCAACTCCGCAACTCCAAACCTCGCTGCTTCGCCGCTAAAATCCGCCGTCTATTTTGAATATATGAATCGGGGATGTGCGGGTCGTGTTTTGTGCGTCTATTTTGAATATATGAATCGGGAATGTGCGGGTCGTGTTTTGTGCGTATATTTTGAATATATGAATCGGGAATGTGCGGGTCGTGTTTTGTGCGTATATTTTGAATATATGAATCGGGGATGTGCGGGTCGTGTTTTGTGCGTATATTTTGAATATATGAATCGGGAATGTGCGGGTCGTGTTTTGTACATGTTTTTTAAGAGACGGCGGATTTTAGCGGCGAAGCAGCGAGGTTCGAGTTGCGGAAGGCGGCTCCGCCGCGTGGAGCGACGGAGAACCGAGCGATAAAATTGAAAGTAAATTCCATCACACATCCAATTAGCACAGTCACCAACATCGTTTATACGACCTCCACCGCTACCGCAATCAATCAACATCAATCAACATCAATAATGCCCATCAAGAAATCCTCCTCCGCCAATAAGGCCAAATCAGGAAAGAAGCCCTCCGCCGCCGCCAGCGCAATGGCATCACAAGCCGCACAATCCGCCCTTGTCCGCGCCGCAGTCCCGCAATGGTTCCGCCTAGACCCCGACCAAGTCCCCAACAACGCCGGCGGCTTCGTCTGGCAAATCAGCGACCAAGAACAAGTCCTCCGTTACCTCATTATCGGCAGTGAAGGCGGCAACTACTACCAGACCCCGCAACAAGTCAGCTCACAATGCGCATCCTGCGTCCTCCGAATGACACGCACCCCCGCCAATTTCAAATGGCTCGTCGACACCATCCGAGAGGTAAGTACGGACGGCCGCGCAGCCAAACAAGAATCAACACTCCTCGCACTCGCCACCGCCATCGTCTTCGCCCGCACCCCCGCCGAAAAGTCCCAAGCCCTCGCCATCGTCAACGACTGTGTCCGCATCCTGACACACATGTATATGCTGATTGGGTACATCAAGATCTTCTCAAAAGCAGGACACCCCAATCTCGCCGCCGCCCCCGCCCCCGCTCCCGCCGCTCCCGCTCCCGCATCCGCCGTCATAGGATCAGGCATCGGTCGTGGCATCCGCCGCGTCTTCGGCGAATACTTCTACTCGCGCACAGGAATCGAAGTCGCGAATCTCGTCACCAAATACCAAAACCGTGAAGGCTGGACCATCAAGGACGTCCTCACACTCATCCACATCGACCCCAAGAAAATGAAAGACGATGGAGGCCGACTCGCCATAGAGTGGGTTTTCAAGACCAAAGAGGATTTCACCGAAATCCTGAAAGCCAAGAACACCCAATTATCCCAAAATCCGTCGATGAGGGACACCACCGCCGCGCTCTTCAACGCCATCAAGGAAATCCACACCATCGCCGAAAGACCTTTCCAACCATGCGCCAACCCATCACTCGCCGGCCTTTCCAACTACCAATACGGCGAAGAACTGGACCGAATCGTCCACCTCATCAACCAGGCCGGCCTCTGCCGCGAACAACTCCCATCCCAACTCTTCAAATACCGAAAGGTATGGGAAGCACTCCTGCTGAGCAAAGGCGCCAACGGAAAAGGCAAGGGAATGCCCCTGACAGCCCTCATCCGCAACTTAGGCAAACTCAGCACCGCCGAAATCGGCATCATCGACCCGAAATATATCTCTCCCATGATCATCGCATCCTCCGCATCCTCCGCGTACTCCACCAATACGCAGTGGGGCGGCGTACCCCCCACCGAATACATCATCCGCCGAATCACCGACGCCCACGACATCAAACGCACCCGAATCCATCCTTACACCATCCTCGTCGCCATGCTGACCTACCAGAAAGGCCAAGGTGATAAAGGCAGTCTCGTATGGTCACCCAACCCCAGTGTCATCAAAGCACTTGACAAAGCATTCAAACTCGCATTCCAAAACATCACACCAACGGGAAAGCGCATCAAAATCGCGCTGGATGTAAGCGGCAGCATGTCGTCCGCATACTGTACTGGATCGCCAATCGTGAGTTGTGCCACAGCTTCAGTCGCGATGATGATGATGACCCTGTACGTCGAGAATCAGCGGGGGGTACCGCCCCCCAACGGCGGAAGCTGCGCTCTATTGGCTGCCCCCTCGCGGAAACCCGCCCAAGAACCCGCCGTCTCTGGGCCCGCCCCCCCATGGACGACCACGCAACTTCCCGACGGCCGCACACTATACGAGAACACCGAAACCAAGCAATGTCAATTCACGCCGCCACCACCCGCCCCCGCACCCGCCGCACGACCCGCCGCACCACCACCCGCCGTAAGGGTGCGACCCCCGACTATTGACGAATACAGGAAAACAAAGCAATACCTCGGACTACCAATCACCCCTGCAGAAGCACCGAAAGCCACCCCCGGACAATACTCATCATACTACACCCCACCGCCTCCAAGCCAATACCATCCAGAGCTATACCCACCACCCGCCACACCCTCCAACGTCACCATCTGCGCCTTCTCCAACACACTCATCGACATCACCAACGCCATCGTGGGTTATATGGACGCAACCGCCGACCCCGCCACTGGCCTCCCCACAATGACAATCGCCGACGCACTCAAGCTCGTGGAAATGCCGTTCTCATCAACGGACTGTGCTCTGCCGATGATTCACGCACTCAAAAACAAGGAACAGGTCGACGCATTCGTGATTTACACGGACAGCGAAACGTATATGGGAACAATCCACCCGCAGGCCGCACTGGAGGAATACCGCAAAGGCACCGGAATCGACGCCAAACTCATCGTAGTTGGAATGACGTCAAACTGCCTGACCATCGCCGACCCCAAGGACTTGAACACACTCAACCTGGCGGGGTTTGATACAGCAACACCGAGGATTATCAGTGACTTTATCCGGGGGGGGGTAGCGCCCCCCAACGGCGCAGCGATGCTCCATAAACCAGTAGTGGGGGGTGAACCCCCCAACAGCGGGGGGTACCGCCCCCCAACGGCGGGAACTTCGTTCGATAAACCAGTAGGGGGGGATGAACCCCCCAACAGCGTAGAAGAAGACCAAGACGAGTTCGTCATGTTAAACCCGGAGGACTAACAAAAAAAACGACCCAGCGCCCCCGCCGTAAGAAGCGACCGTAGGTAAGAATTGACGGCAGACTCCTCCCCCAGGAAATAATTGAACTATTTTTCATCAATCATCAATCATCAAGCATCAATCATCAAGCATCAATCATCAATCATCAAGCATCAATCATCAATCATCAATCATCAAGCATCAATCATCAATCATCAATGGAAGAGCAGCCAATCGAACGTAGTTGCGCCGTTGGGGGGCGCTACCCCCCGAGTCCCACTCCCGGGGGGGTCACCCCCCCCTTCCTCACCGCCTGTACGCGTTTCAACAACAAGACCTGGCAAGAATCCCAAGACTGGAAAGCACAGAACCAATCAACATACGAACAAATCTACCAGCGCCCGCTGAAATGTATTTATGGGTGTCCGAGAGAAATGTCGCACACCAAAATGCCGCCACATGTCAAAATTCTCGTCATTGAAATGAATAATGACGAGAACCAAATCAAAGGTATTGGAGTAATACAAAACCAGACGGCGAGAGAAGTTTACCGTACACCACCACGTCTCGTCACCTCCACACAATCCGCACAAAACTCGCTTGCGCTTGAAACCGCCGTAGGGGGGCGGAACCCCCAAATCAAAGGTATTGGAGTAATACAAAACCAGACGGCAAGAGAAGTTTACCGTACACCACCACGTCTCGTCACCTCCGCACAATCCGCACAATCCGCACAAAACTCGCTTGCGCTTGAAACCGCCGTAGGGGGGCGGAACCCCCAAATCAAAGGTATTGGAGTAATACAAAACCAGACGGCGAGAGAAGTTTACCGTACACCACCACAACGTCTCGTCACACCACCACAACGTCTCGTCACACCATCATCAGTCACCTCCGTCCCAGTCCCCCCACCGCCCGTCCCAGACCTCCCACCCAGAATTGTATTTAATAAGCTATTCAGCGACCGTAACTACACACGATACATCTACATCGGAAACGAATACTACGCCACAAAAGAAGAACTCGAACGCAATCACACCGCTGACGCACAATATATCAACGAACACCTAGCAACGCTTATTATTCAACAGGCACCACCATCACCACCACCATCACCAGCGCCGACTATAATCCAATCTCTCGAGAGATTATTATTCAAAGGAGCAAAGCATATGAAACGGGGGAGTGGGATAACTTTGCTCAGTTGCGGAATCGCTCCGTCGCTCCGTTGCTCCGCAACCTCGCAACTCCGCGATTCCGCAACTTCGCGCTAACGCCGCTCAATAATGACATCGAGACGAGTCGTCCCCGTATTTTTTATCTAGATCCATCAAAATACGCATCCAAATCCATAAAATTGAAATACTTTGTTATTCCGTATCAAAACAACAAGACTCATCAACCAACGCAACTCATCAACCAACGCAACTCATCAAACATCAAGACTCATCATCAGACAATATGACATCCCGCACAGCTCTCTTCCAAAAGAGCACACGTAAGAATCAAGAGTTCGAGAGATTTCTCTCCAACGGTCAAGAAGCCGCACTTCTAGACGCAACAACCAGTAAGTACATTCCTCTATCATATTTTGTAACACCCGTAGACGTCACGCCCACCACCGCGCCCACCACCACCACGCCCGTCGCGCCCACCGCCCGCCGCTCATCAAGAAACTCGCACGGCCTCGCCGACAAAATGCCATACGAATCATTCCGCCTCATCAACCTACAACAACGCGGCAGTCACGCACATTCTCTCGTCCTCTTCAAAAGCCGCGCAATCACCACCAACCCCGAACACATCGCAATTTTCGAATGTAACGGACAATACGTCCAAAGCGAAATCCGGGTAATACACACCTACCACCCCGACGCCGACGCCACCGACGAGCCCGGAACCGTCTACGACGTGACCCAAAACTACTTCTCCCCAATTTCACCGAAGGTTTGTATGAACTACGGCAACGATACATACAATCCAGGATACTGCGGGATATTCGGAATCATCGCAATGGTGTTCCGGGGGGGTTCCGCCCCCCAACGACGGGAACTACGTTCTATAGACCAGGGGGGGTCTCCGCCCCCCAACAGCGGGATTGGATGTGGCAGACCAGTAGGGGAGGCGACGACGGAGACGACGACGGCGACGAAGGAGACGAAGGAGACGAAGGAGACGAAGGCGACGACGGCGACGAAGGAGACGAAGGAGACGAAGGAGGCGAAGGCGACGAAGGCGACGACGACGACAACGGAGGAGTCGGAGAATTGGATTCGAAAATGGAAAAAACTCCTAGAATATATGCGCCAGGATATCCCCGACGAACCAGAGTCGCACGGATGTATGGGCACCAACCTCGCAGCCCGAGTCCAAGAAATCATCGCAGCACATCCAAGCACCACCACCGGACACCAACAGGCGGAAAAGGAAATCCTCCGCGAAATCAAACAAGCGCTAAAAACATTCACCTGTAAATAAATAAAAATACAAATAAAAATACAAATAAAAAGGATAGGACACAACCGCTCCTTTTTATTTTATTTATTTTGTTTCCCTCCACCCACCTATTTCAGGCACCCATGCTTGGCTCCACTTGCTTCGGGATGACGCCGTGCCATTTATTGTCTCCTCCTCTGTTGTGAATTCTCATACGGGCTTCCATCTCCCACTGCTCAATCAAACGCCTCAACGCAGCCGGGTTCTCCTCGTTCTTGCGGATTCCCATCGCCTTGCGAGTCCGCGCAATCTTCGCCAACAACTCCTCACGCTCCTTCTCTGCCGCAGTCTCAACTCTCTCAGCCTCCTTCTCGCGAGCCTCCGCAGCCGCAATCTTACCTTTCGCACGAGCATCCAACGCCGCAGCCTTCTTCTGACGCTTCAACGCCGCCGCAGCACGAGCCGCAGCCAAACGATCCACTCCAGCGGCAGCAACCGCAACATCAGCCTTCTTCAATTCAACAACCTCCACCAACGCAGCCTTGGCAACTTGATTCACTTTCTTCACGGACGATTTCATGGTACTAGACACTTGACGCTGTGATTTGCCTACATGGCGTAAAAGCATTTCAATTTTTTCGCAAACACCTGATTTCGCATTTCTTCTGGTTCCACGAGGGCAACGCTTCTTCGCGGTATACCCGCTAGACTTCTCACACGCACCGGTCGCCTTATTACGACGAGACCCACGAGGGCAACGAGTCCGACCGGCACCGCCGGCCTGTGCCGCAGGAGCAGCCGCACCACCAGACGCACCACCACCGGACGCCGAAGAACCAGAACCCAACCCTACCGCAGACAGAAGTGATTTCGCAATATCAGCCATATTATTACTAAAAGTGTATATATAATGTATATATAATACATGTATAATTTATTCAGGGGGGGTAGCGCCCCCCAACGGCGCAAACTTCGTTCTATAGACCACAGGGGGCGCACACGCCCCATAAAACACATCCCGGCGTTAACGCCGTAAGACTTGACCGGCGATAGCACGAACGAACAAACGAACGAACGAAGTGAGCGAGTGAGTGAGTGAGTAAGAGTGAATATTGACGGAGGATTTTATACACACACACACACACACACACACACACACACACACACACACACACACACACACACACACACACACACTCCACACAAAACCAAGCCTAGACAACTAAACCAGCCCTCAGCTTTGCTCGCGTGCAA
>Ga0114969_10001715_pt1 | contig 18457 bp, 15 predicted proteins | sample M_130807_MF_Meta_FD_87316 | JGI IMG/M metagenome (GOLD analysis project Ga0114969, IMG submission 87316) | Freshwater microbial communities from Lake Montjoie, Canada to study carbon cycling - M_130807_MF_MetaG | ecosystem: Environmental > Aquatic > Freshwater > Lake | place: Lake Montjoie...
AATGTTCCGTTCCGACGCAGGCCCCGGAAACTGCCGCAAAATGTCGGAAAATACGCCAGGATTGCAAGCGGCACGTGAGAGCGCTTCTTTGTAGTCTTCGCTGCCGGGATCATCTATCGCGAGCGTTTGGGCGTCTTTTGTGAGGCGTACATTGTCCCCACGTCCCTCTAAAAGGCCATACTGCTTGAGAGAGGCAATCGCTTTGAGAGACGCACCGTTCACCCCGGTATACCCCATTGCCTCGGCGACTAAGGACGGCGTCATCATCGAAAGGTGCTCTTTCTGATATATCTGCCGGGCTTTAAAAATGGCATCTTCTAGCGATGATGTTGGATAACTTGGACTGCGTGGCGCGGACATTGCGGCCTCCTTTTTTACAGGCGATAAGCTAGGGCGGCGCGGCGCGGTGGTCAAGGATACTTCTCAAAAGAGAGCGTGCAATGGAGCGTGTCAAGCTGCGCGCTTTAATTTGCGCACGGCCAAGCTTCTGTGCTACATGATTCTCAACGGCAGGTTTGCCGCGAGAAAGGCGGAATGGTGATGATCAGGAGGGTTGAAAGTCCCGGCGCTTCCGAACGGCGCGTGGGGCGGAGACTAATAGGAAAGGCCGCTACCCGGCTCCCGTGACAAGGAAAGGTAGCGGCCTTTAATCGGGACTTTTATGGGGGCGCAAGTTGCTTCGCCGCCACCTACGAGCAAGGCCGATCCGATGTTCAAGACCGGACCGGCCTTCGCTTCTTAGCGCAAATCGATTCTTGCAGCCAATGCTATGAGAAACAAAGTCGTTTCTAATTGGCAGCGCGAATCTAGCGGTAGCTCCACACTGCAGCCGATGGCCTAAAGGCACTGAAAGAGGAAAGCGGCGCTAAACCCGCCACCCAGCAACGCCGGTAGTGCGCAGTGGCAGACGCTAGATCACAACCGAATTACAAAATGCTGGCGCTGCCCGTCGTCATCGGCAACTACCACAGCCACCCGAAATCTCAGGCCGAGTTCCGCTTCGGCGACGAACGCCCGCTGATGATCGATCCCGGCGTATCGCTGACTTGATTCCTTCCCCCTTCCGCGTGCTCTAATTGTTCTTTCCGGGGGCGGGGGCTCATGACGCTGGCGCATGTCTATACGGTCGCGTTCGAAGGCGTCGAGGCGCGCGAAGTCGATGTGCAGGTCCACATCGGCGAAGGCGGCGCGGGCGTGTTTACCGTCGTCGGTCTTGGCGACAAGGCCATTGGCGAATCGCGCGAACGCGTGCGCGCGGCCCTGGCGGCGATCGGCTTGGCGCTTCCCTGGAAGCGCATCACCGTCAATCTGGCGCCCGCCGATCTGCCAAAGGAAGGCAGCCATTACGATCTGCCCATCGCGCTGGCGTTGATGGCGGCGATGGGCGTGCTGCCCGCCAGCGAAATGGCCGGCTACACCGCGATGGGTGAGTTGTCACTGGACGGCCAGATCACGGCAGTCGCGGGCGTACTGCCGGCGGCGCTTGCCGCGGCGGAAGCCGAGCGCGGGTTGATCTGTCCCGCCGCCTGCGGGCCGGAAGCCGCCTGGGCCGCCGGACTGGAAATCATTGCGGCCCCATCCCTGATCGGGGTGGTCAACCACATCAAGGGCGCGCAGGTGCTGGCCACGCCCGAGCCCCGGCTGGCATCGAGCGCGATTTCCGCGCCCGACCTGAAGGATGTGAAGGGCCAGGAGACCGCGAAACGCGCGCTCGAAGTTGCCGCCGCCGGTGGCCACAATATGCTGATGATAGGTCCGCCGGGTTCCGGCAAGTCCATGCTGGCAAGCCGGCTTCCCGGTCTGCTGCCCCCACTCGACGCCCGAGAAGCCCTGGAAGTATCGATGGTTCAGAGTCTGGCGGGGGAATTGCGCGAGGGCGCGATTTCTCGTGTGCGGCCGTTCCGCTCGCCCCACCATTCTGCCTCGATGGCGGCGCTGGTCGGGGGCGGACTGAAAGTCAGACCCGGCGAAGTAAGCCTCGCACATTTGGGCGTGCTGTTTCTGGATGAATTGCCGGAGTTCGCTAGGCCGGTACTGGACTCATTGCGGCAACCAATCGAATCGGGCGCGGCTGTGATTGCACGTGCCAACGCGCATGTGCGCTATCCCGCGCGCTTTCAGTTGATCGCGGCGATGAACCCGTGCCGCTGCGGATATTTGACCGATCCCGCACAAGCCTGCGGCCGCGCGCCCAAATGCGCCGTCGATTATCAGTCGCGCATTTCGGGACCATTGTTGGACCGCATCGATATTCACGTCGAAGTATCCGCCGTTTCCGCAGCGGATTTATCCTTGCCGCCGCCCGCGGAAGGCTCGGCGGACGTGTCACTGCGCGTTGCGAATGCCCGAGATATTCAACGCGCACGCTTTGCCGAAAGTGGACTGCGCACAAACGCGGAAGCCGAAGGCGAACTCCTCGACAAAGTCGCCAAACCCGACGCCGCCGGCGCCAAACTCCTCACCGAAGCCGCCGAACGCATGCGCCTAACCGCCCGCGGCTACCACCGCGTCCTCCGCGTAGCGCGCACCATCGCGGATTTGGGAGGCGCCGAGTCCGTCCAACGCCCCCACATCGCCGAAGCTCTCTCCTACCGCCGCATTGCCCATGCGGGGTAACGCAACTCAGTAAGTTGGACTCACGATGACGACTCTCTCGACTCATTTTACGTTGGAAGAATCGGAATTGCGCGTTTTAGTTTGGCGAAGGGTTTTGCCGCGATCATACCGTGGTAGAATAACAGGAAGCCGTAATAGCGCCGCGGGAATGAGCCGCCGATATCCGAGGGACTGCACGTCATGAATGAACTGTCGTTGTCGAAGACTGGGGCCGATCTTATCAAATCGTTCGAATCCTGTGCGAAGGCAACCGGAAGCGGCACGTACCAGCCTTACGTTTGCCCTGGCGGCGTTCTTACAGTGGGTTGGGGGCATACCAATGCGCACGGGCGGCAGTTTGCCCCGCAGGATGTATGGACGCAGGCGGAATGCGACGCGGAGTTCAGCTCGGACATGAAGTTGTTTGAAATCGCGGTCCGGCGTCGCGTCACGGTGCCTCTGACGCAGAACCAATTCGACGCCCTGCTTTCATTTACGTACAATTGCGGTGAAGGAAACCTCGCAAATTCGACGTTGCTGAAACTGGTCAATCGCGCCGATTTTGAAGGGGCTGCTCTGGAATTCCACAAGTGGAATCTCGCCAAAGGAAAAGTCTCTCCTGGCTTGGTACGGCGCCGTGCAAGCGAATCTCTTCTGTTTCGTGGGATCCCCGATCGCAATCATGATGGGATTCCCGATGACATGCCGCACGCGGTTGAAGCGCATCCCTCCGCAATCGCGTCGGCAGCCGGCGGTAGCAACAGAACATAGCGTCGGTATATTGCCGTATCGGTCGCGATGAACGGCGGTTGACGGAGGACGCCCCTCAGCACGCAACGTGGCCCGGCAGCGAGGCGAAGGCTGACGCAGGAGCGGGTGCTTTGGGCGTTGCAGCTCTGGGGCCTACACGGCTTCGGCGATAATCAAACTGCTTGGTCCGGTCAGCGGCCTATGTTCCAGCTTCCGCCATCCGGTTTGGGCCAGCCATTCTCCGGCTTCGGCCTCGCTGTCTGCTGAAACGCTTTCTTTAACGCTTCAAATGCGCCGGGCCCTTCCTTGCCTTACGGAAGACGAGAACGGCGAAGCCTACCCCGAGGAGGGCGAGGGGCGAGGGCTCGGGTACCGGATTCAATACAAGAGTAGCAACCAAGGCGCTGTTGCCATGGTAGTCGCCGATATTGATTGGGCTCCCGCCCATGAAAACATTCCCGTTGAATCTGAAACTATCGGCATTGAAGAAGTCTGCTGGATCGATGACGCCGCTATAGAAGAAAGGCGACGGGAGCGCTGCTCCGTGGGGCGTGGCCAGCGACGGTATCGGCGCACCGGCGGGAAAACCGCTCAGGTAGGCATTGATGCCCAGTTGCCCGAGCACGTCACCGGCATCCCAGTGGCTTACGCCCTTAAGAATAAAGGGCGTTGGGCCGCTCAGCGAGAAATCGACAAAGAATGCGGAGGCCGCATGAGCGAGGTAGCCGCCGCCGTCCATGTTGTGGAAATCGACAAGTGCATCGAGTGCTATGACGATTTTCGTCTGACCGCCCGAACTGGAGACTTTCAGGGAATTGGCGACCTGGCCTTTAGAGGTGCCTGTGGTTCCCGGCAGGGACACGCTGTTGGGATTGAGCGGAAGAACCGGTCCAGCCACGGCAGTGACCGGGTTGAAGAATGAGCCGTAACTACCCGCGCCCGTTCCTCCTACGGGAGGAGGATCGACGATGTTCGTTCCGTCGGTGCTTCCCGCTTTTCCAGATAAGGCTTCCGCAAAAGAATCCAGGGAGGATTTGAGCACGATCGGCGAAGCGGTCGCCGTTAAAGGCGCAAGCCCTAAGCCGATCGCAAGTGTACCCATAAAATTTCGCACTGAATTTCGAGACATGCCGCTGCCCCCTAGCCGAAGGCGGTACTCGCTGTAGCGCCTTCGCGTGTGCCCTGTATTACTTAAACTTAACAATAAAGGCATGGAGCGTCTTGGTTAATTTTGGCGCGCTGCTGAGAAAGCTGGCTCTTCCGATCGCCGTCATGACCGGATTCGTCCCTCCACAATGTTACGAACCGCCTATTCCCCCAATTCGCAGGGGGGGATCATTGGCGTCATACCAAGGCGGGCCATGAGAGCGCGGTCGCGCAACTCCGACGGGTTGGGCGTGGTGAGCAGGCGCGGGCCATAAAAGATCGAATTTGCTCCCGCCAGGAAGGCGAGGGCCTGGGCTTCGTCGCTCATATCCTCGCGGCCGGCCGACAAGCGCACCATGGATTTGGGCATCGCTATGCGCGCCACCGCTATCGTGCGTATGAAATCCAGCGGGTCCAGCGGAGCGGCGCCGGCCAGCGGCGTGCCCTCGACGCGTACCAGCGCATTAATCGGCACCGACTCGGGATGAACCGGCAGGCTGGCGAGCGCGGCAATCAAACCCGCGCGATCGTCATCGCCCTCGCCCATGCCCACGATGCCGCCGCAGCAGACATGGATGCCGGCCTCCCGCACGCAAGAGAGCGTGTCAAGACGTTCCTGGTACGTCCGTGTGCTGATAATGTCGCCATAGAATTCCGGCGACGTGTCGAGATTGTGGTTGTAGTAGTCGAGGCCAGAGCGTTTGAGACGCGCGGCTTGGTCCGTGTTCAGCATGCCCAGGGTGGCGCACGTCTCAAGCCCCAGAGCTTTCACGCCCTCTACCATGGCGCAGACCTTTTCGACGTCCTTGTCTTTGGGCTCGCGCCACGCCGCGCCCATGCAGAAGCGCGACGCGCCGGCGGCCTTTGCGGCCTTGGCTGCTTGCAGCACGGCAGGAAGCGCCATCAGCTTTTCCGCTTTGACGCCGGCATCATGGTGCGCGCTCTGCGGGCAATACCCGCAATCTTCCGGGCAGCCGCCGGTCTTGATCGACAGCAGTGTCGAAATCTGAACTTCGTTGGCCCTGAAATAGGTCCGGTGCAGCGACTGCGCGCGGAAAATCAGCTCGGAAAAGGGCAGCGCAAACAGCGCCTTGACCTCCTCCCGCGTCCAGTCACTTCGAATATCACCCACCATAAGGGGCAATATCGCGAGGGCAGCGGAAAAGGCAAGGGACGGCATTGTCTCTCAGTTGATTTCTCGCGGAGCCGCGGTGAAGCGCGGAGGGAAGAAGGGAAACCACAAAGGGCACAAAGGAGACACGAAGGTCACGAAGGCGCTCCTGCGCGCAAGCGCGCCAACCCGCTTTCCAGGCACTACGTTCTCGCCTTCGTTTCTTGCTCGGCGCGTCTCCGCGGCTCCGGGAGATAAAATTTTCGCTCGGTTAACCGAAGCGGCCGGTGATGTAATCTTCGGTGCGCTTGTTGGATGGCATGGTGAAGATTTTTTCGGTTTCGCCGAACTCGATCAACTCGCCCAGGAACATGAAAGCCGTGTGGTCGGAAACGCGCGAGGCTTGCTGCATGTTATGGGTCACGATGACGATGGTGTAATCCTCGGACAGTTCGCTGATCAGCTCCTCGATCTTCGCCGTCGAAATCGGATCGAGCGCCGAGCAGGGTTCGTCCAAAAGAATCAATTCCGGCTTAATCGCAACCGAGCGCGCAATACAGAGCCGCTGCTGCTGGCCGCCCGATAGCGACGTGCCGCTGGCGTTGAGCTTATCCTTCACTTCATCCCACAGCGCGGCGCGCCGCAACGCGTCTTCGACCCGGCCCTGAAGTTCGGATCGCGGCAGCTTGTCGTATAGCTTCAAGCCAAAGGCGATGTTGTCGAAGATCGTCATCGGAAACGGCGTCGGCTTTTGAAAGACCATGCCGACTTTGGAACGGAGCGTGTTCACGTCCAGTGTGCGCGCGAGGATGTTTTCCCCGTCGAGGATCACTTCGCCTTCAGCGCGCTGATTGGGGTACAGCTCATAAATCCGATTCATCACGCGCAGCAGCGTCGATTTTCCGCAGCCCGACGGACCGATGAATGCGGTCACCTTTTTCAGATACAGCGGCAGGCTGATGTTCTTCAGCGCCTGCAAGTTGCCGTAGAAAAAGGACAGGTTGTTGATGCTGACTTTGACCGTGTTGGCTTGGCTCATGCTGAACCCCGGTCTGTCTGAGCTTCTATAAGGCGGGCAATAATCGACAACAGCAGGACGGTAATCGTAATCAGCAGAGCGCCGGACCACGCCAGCCGGTGCCAATCCGCGTAAGGGCTCATGGCCATCTGGAAAATCGCCACGGGAAGGCTCGCCATCGGCGCGTTCGGATTGACGCTCCAGAACTGATTGTTCAGCGCGGTGAACAGCAGCGGCGCCGTTTCGCCGGAAATGCGGGCGACGGCCAGCAGAATGCCGGTGATCATCCCGGCCCGGGCCGCGCGCCATGTAACCAGGCGGACGATGAGCGAACGGGGCGCGCCCAGTGCGGCCGCCGCTTCACGTAGCGTGTTGGGGATGAGCAGAAGCATGTTCTCCGTGGTCCGCACCACGACCGGAATAACAATGATCGCCAGCGCAACGCCTCCAGCCCACGCCGAGAAATGTCCCATGGTGAGCACCATCGCGTCATAGACAAACAGGCCAAGGACAATAGAGGGCGCCGAAAGCAGGATGTCGTTCACAAAGCGCACAATGAAGGCGAAGCGCGTATCCCGGCCATATTCGGCGAGATAGGTCCCGGCGAAGATGCCGATCGGCGTTCCCACCGCGACGGCAAAGGTGCTCATCAGGACGCTGCCGTAAATGGCGTTGAGCAGACCGCCCATGCCGCCGGGCGGTGGCGTCGACTCGGTGAAAATCGCGAGATCGATCCCGGAGAATCCTTCATAGATCAGCGTCCCCAGGATGAGGGCAAGCCAGCCCAAACCGATCATTGTGGCGGCGGCGGAAAGCCCGAGAAATATGCGGCTCTTGAGCTGGCGCATGAGACGGCGGCGGCTGTTCATGTGCGTCCCCCCGCGCGCCGTTCAAGCCGGTACAGCATCAAGCGCGCAGCAGCCAGAACAATGACGGTGACGAAGAAGAGAATAAGACCCAATTCGATCAAGGCCGGGGCATAGAGATCGCCAAGAGCCTCGGTGAATTCATTCGCTATAGAGGCCGAAATGGTAGTGCCGGGCGCGAGCAGCGATTCCGAAATCCGATGCGCGTTGCCGATGACGAACGTCACCGCCATGGTTTCGCCCAGCGCCCGGCCCAAAGCCAGCATCACCCCGCCCACAACGCCGGTGCGCGCATAGGGCAGCACGACGTTCCACTGCACTTCCCATGTCGTGGCGCCCAGCCCATACGCGGCCTCTTTGAGAACCGGGGGCACTGTCTCGAAAACGTCGCGGGTGATCGCGCTGATAAAGGGAAGCGTCATGACCGCGAGAATCAGTCCGGCGGTAAAAATCCCGATGCCGTAAGGCGGCCCCGCGAACAAGTCCCTCAGCACGGGAATGCCGGAAAATGCGTAGATCAGTCCCGGCATCACAATCTGCTGCAGGAAGGGAACCATGATGAACAGCCCCCAGATCCCGTAGATGATGCTGGGAATTCCTGCCAGCAGCTCCACAGCAATCCCGATCGGGCGGCGCAGCGGACGGGGGCAAAGCTCCGTCAGGAAAATCGCAATCCCAATTCCAATCGGAACTGCGAAAAACATAGCGATGAGCGAGGTCACCACCGTCCCGTAGATCGGCGCCAAGGCGCCGAATTTTTCCGTCACCGGATTCCACGCTTCGGTCCAAAGGAACGGGAGGCCAAACGCTTTGATGGCGGGCCAAGCGCCCACGGTCAGTGACGTGATGACGCCGGCAAACACCGCCAACACCAGAAGCGCGCAGGCAAGCGTCAGGCGAAAGAACATCCGGTCCTGCGCGCGGTAGCGGCGCAGGCGCGCCGTTGCGGGCGAGGCGGAGGCATCGTGACGCAAAGCGATGTCGACCATCTGAGACTCGCAGGAACTCCTCAAAATCAAGGAGCGGAAGACCGTCCTGATGAGGTCTTCCGCTCCTGCTTAGCTTCAAACCAGGGGGCGTTACGAATCTTCCCCCAGGGAACTCAGTCGTTTAACGCAGCCCTTTTACTTGCCGCCGTTCCAGCCTTGGACCTGCGCCCAGCTGGCCACAATCTTCTGCTTCACCTCGGCCGGGAAGGGCACATAGTCAAGGCCATCGGCCATTTGATCGCCCTTGTCATAGGCCCATTGGAAGAATTTCAGGGCTTCTTTGGTTGCGGCTTGGTCCTGCGGCTGCTTGTAGACCAGCACAAAGGTCGCGCCTGCAATCGGCCAGCTATTAGCGCCCGGCTGCTCCGTCAAGAGCGTGCCGAAGCCGTTGGCCACGTCCCATGACGCGCCTGCCGCAGACGCCGCGAATGCCGCCGCGACGGGGCTGACGGTCTTTCCGTCCTTGTTGACCATCTTGGTGTAGGCAAGGTTGTTCTGCTTGGCATAGGCATATTCGACGAAGCCGACGCTTCCGGCCGTCTGAGCGACGTTGCCGGCAACGCCCTCATTTCCCTTGGCGCCAATGCCCGCCGGCCAATCCACAGCCGTGGCGAAGCGGACACGGTCGTTCCACTCCTTGCTTACCTTCGACAGGTAGTTGGTGAAGATAAAGGTGGTGCCCGAGCCGTCCGAACGATGAACCGTGGTGATCATCTGATCCGGCAGGTTCACGCTCGGGTTGAGCTTTTTAATCGCAGGATCGTTCCATTTGGAAATTTTGCCCAAATAGATATTGGCCAGGGTCGGGCCGTCCAAAACGAGGGCGCCGGGGGCAACACCGCGTAGATTTACCACGGGAACGACGCCGCCGATGACGGTGGGGAACTGCAGCAGACCGTAGCGGTTCAACTCCGGCGTGCTGAGCGGCATGTCGCTGGCGCCGAAGGTGACAGTCTTGGACTGAATTTGCTTGATGCCGCCGCCGGAACCGATGGACTGGTAGTTCAAGCCATTGCCTGACGCCCCTTTGTACGCGCTTGCCCATTTGGCATAGATGGGGAAGGGGAAGGTGGCGCCGGCGCCCGAAATATCCACGGCCAGCGCTACGGTTGCCACGCTCACGGCTGCCGCAAAAGCGGTAACGCCGGCGCAGAGTTTGGTCAAAAACCTCATCGGGTCGTCCTCGTTAGGTTCGTTCGTTTTACGCCCGCACAGGGCTGCCGGAACGCACCCAAACACTTGGCGCGATAACGGCAAAGTTGCGTGTAAGTGATGTCACGGTTATGCGAAGGTTTTATGACGGTCGCCCGTAACCTACCGCAAAACCCAAGAAAAAGGGCGCCCGGCAACAGCTTTGCCGGCGCCCTTTGTAACAAAAATCTGTGGGGATCAGGGTTTGGCGATATGCCAGACCATGCCGCGGCCGTCGCCCTTCTTGTCGCCGGAGCTTGTGTCCATGGCGAAGTAGTAGAGCGGCTTGCCCTTGTAGGCCCACTGCTTGCTGCCGTCTTCCCGGCTGATGACCTTCCAGTCCCCGGTATCCTTATCGGCGGCCTCGGCTTTGAACGCCGGCCAGTTCATCAGGCACATGCCCGTGCAAGCGGACTTGTTGGCTTCCTTGTCATTGTCCCAGGTGTAGAGCGTCATGCCCTTGGTATCCATCAGCATGCCGCTCATGGCGTGTACGCTTGCCGGCATGGCTTCTGCCGCAAGGGCGATGCCGTATGCGGCCACCGACGCAAAGACGGCGGACGTCAAAATTCTGGTTCCACGCATCATCGTCTCCCTCAAAGTTCCGATGCACAGATAGCATAGGTCGATTCCGCGAGGCCATGGCCGGACCGGTTTGGGATGGCTTCCGTAAGGCCAATGTCCTCGCAGAGCCTTCGCGCACTGCCCCGGTTTCACTCCGCAGGGCCACCGAGGCGGGGGGCGAACCACCACAGCAGCGCCACGCCGATCATGATCGGCGGCAGGATTACCCACATCGCATAGACTTCTTCCGCCCAATCCAGGGATGCGTTCCAGGCCATGATGGGCGTTCCGATGTTTCGGCGCCAGCATAGCCAAACAACGCGCCCTGGCGATAGCGGTTTTGCCCAGCTGGCCGGATCAGTTGGTGAACTGAAGCCGCGCGCCCATCGCCGTGAAGTTCTGTCCGATTTCCTGCAAGGTGGTTGAGCCGCCGCTCGTCACGAAGCCGAGCTTGCTGACGTCCACGATCAGATAATTGAAGCGCATCAGCACGTTGTTGTTCATGTACCAATTCAGGCCGAACGACAAAATGCGCTCCTCGCCGCCGCGCACACCGCCAACCGGGGCTTGGGCCGCCGTTTGTCCCACCTGACCCTCATGCCAGTTCAAATCCAGACCGCTGTAGCGCGTGGCGATTTCCCATGCGCCCCAGGAGCCGCTGTTCCAATCGAAAGGCGTGATCACACGCGGATTGTTGAACGTCGCCATTTCATTGTTGGTGCCGAAGGTCTGATAGGTCTTGGTTTCGCCGGTGAGAATCCAGCTTCCCTCGACATACCAGCCGCTGAATTTCGGATCGCCCGGATTGACGCCGGCAGCGCCGCCAAAGGGCGTGCAGCCCGTGCAGGTCACGTCGCGATTCATGCCGAACTGCATGTATTCGCCATAGACGAAGAAATTGCGCCAGTTGCCGCCGCCTTCCAGTCCCCACAGCCAGCCGCCTTCTTCCGGAATGTTGGTTGCGGTGGTTGAGGCGCCGAGCAGCGTGCTGCCCGAGGTGCTGACCAGCCGGTTCGCATCGACACGGATTTCGGGGCGGTCCTGCAGTGCCAGAGTGCGCGGCGCCCCGGGTGTGGCAGTGCCCGTCAGATTGAAAATATGCGCGAAGTTGCCGCCGACCTGAAAATTGGAAAAGCCGTCCGACCAGAAGCGGTACGCGGCCCGCCCGACAATTTGCGAGCCTTCATCGGTGGTGTTGGTTGGCGATCCCGCAGGCGGTGTAGTCGGCTGGCCGGTAAAGGCGGTCGACAGCACCAGATTGTCGCCTGGCGTGAAAATATCCTGCTGCTGGAACGTCAACTCGATGCCGCGGCGGTGGTCGTCGCCGCCATAACCGGCAATGGCGGTGTTCACGACGTCACCGCGCTCCATGAAGGTGGTGGACGATGAGGAAACCGAGTCGCCGTAGGTGAAGAGTGGCTGAATCACGCCGGCGTTGATGCGGAAATGCGCCTCGGTCGGGCTGCTGATGTTGCCCCAATTGTAGGCAATGCGGGCCAGGTTCACGATCGCATTGTTGCCCTCGGCATTCGCGCCGCCGAAATCCATGCGGAATTCGTACCAGAAGTCGCGGAAGGCGCGGCCTTCGGCGCCGAAATAGAAGCGCCGGACGATGGAGCCGGACGCCAGGTCCTTGAACTGGGCGTTGGTCGTATTGAGATTGCTGTCTTGATTGAAAAGAGCGGTGTCGAACTGGATGCGCGCCCGCAGCGCCATCGTGAAGCGTCCATCGGCGCTCTGCACCGTGGGGCGCGAATTGTCGAAGCTCCATGTGGTGTCGGCGACCTGCTGCTCCAGCGTCGAAAGACGGGTACGAACAGCTTGGTCGTCTTCGTCTTTTTGGGCGAGGGCACTCTCGATCGCCTTGATCCGCTCGTCCAGGCTTCGGGTGTCTTCCGGCATCGCCGGTACACCCAGCTTTTGCTCCAGCGCCCGCACGCGGTCTTCCAGCCCCCCCTGGGCCCAAGCGGTTCCTGAGATCAAAACCAATAAGGCGCTGCCGGAAAGCAATGCTGTCTTCGTCATGCGGTGCTGGCCCTGCTAGCTGGGAGAATGAGCGGCTCGAGACCCGTTTGGTCTGGCCAATAGGTGCCGCCGGCCCACTCCGTCCACGACATTTTTATGAATTATTACGGCACTATTTATGACGTTTGTATGACGATTACATGACGCTTTCCAGCTTACCCACAGCCGGCTCTCTTGTCCGGACGGTAACCCCGTGTAAAGCCGCCACCCGCAAGGTGGCGGCGCAATGATGCCCGCTCACCCCTTCGGAATCCCCGGTTTAGCCGTCACGGCTATTTTGGCCATTGTTGCGCGCCCATTTTGGGAATGGTTTTCATCGGGCCACGCGGCTCTTGTTGCGGCTTCCGCATTTGTATCCGCCGGTCTCTTGCTGGCCGCATTCTGGATGGTGCGCCGGCGGGCGGCGGCCAATGAGCGGCGCGCCGACCAGTTGTCGGACCTCGCCCGGGAGCTTGAAACGTCCATCGGAGCCCTGAAAACCGCCAATGTACGGCTGGTCGAAAGCAAGTCGGCGCTGATGGAGGCGTGCGACAAGGCCGAGGAAAACAGCCACGCAAAATCGCATTTCCTCGCCACCATGAGCCACGAAATTCGCACGCCCATGAACGGTGTGCTCGGCATGGCAAGGCTGCTTCTGGAAACGCCGCTCTCCCCCGACCAGAAGACCTATGCCGAAGCGATCCGGCAATCTGGTCTATCCTTGCTCGCCTTGATCGAGGACATCCTCGATTTTTCCAAAATCGAATCCGGTGCCCTTACGCTCGACCCCAGCGACGTGCCGCTGCGGCCGCTGATCGAAGGCGTGGCCGAATTGCTTGCGACGCGCGCGCACGCCAAGGGCATCGAGATCGCTACCGCGATCGGCGCGGATGTGCCTAACCAGATTCGAACGGACGGAATGCGCCTTCGGCAGGTCCTGACGAACCTTCTGGGCAATGCTGTCAAATTCACCGAGGAGGGCGGCGTTCTCGTCACGGTCTCGACCGAACGGGGAGAGGAGGGAGCCCATCTTCTCCTGTCGATCCAAGACACGGGCATCGGGGTTCCGCCAGACAAGATGGCGGCCATTTTCGAGGACTTCGTGCAGGCGGATTCCTCGCACGCCCGCCGCTTTGAGGGCACCGGACTGGGACTTGCGATTTCCAAGCGGCTGGTGACGGCGATGGGCGGCGCGATTGGCGTTCGTGCCGCTGAGGATCGAGGCAGCGTCTTTTGGGTCAGGCTGCCGCTGGATGAAGTGCCGGCGCGCTCCGCGCCATGCCCGCTCCGCAACAAGCGGATCGCCCTACTGGATGTTTCGCCGGTCGTCGACGCCGGGCTGAAACAGCAGATCGAAGCGGCGGGTGGAACCTGCACGGAATTTGCGCAACAGGATGTGGGGGCGGACCTCATCCTGACCGATGCGGACCCTCAGGCCTTGCGGGATATGCGGTCGTTCAGAGTTCCTGTGATTGCGCTTTTGTCTCCCGCACAGCGGACGCATCTGGCCATGCTGGGTGTACGCGGCATAGCCGGTTATCTGGTGAAGCCGGTGCGTCAGTATTCTCTGGAAAAGCGCATCCTGGCGGTGCTGGCCGGGGAAACCGAATTGGTCCGGCCCGAACATCCGCCGCCGCCCCATCGCCAGCCTCAGGGCTCAAATGGGCTTTGCGTTCTCGTTGCCGAAGACAATCCCGTCAACGCGCTGCTCGTCCGCGAGCTGCTCCGGCGGCGCGGCCATGACGTACATCTGGTGACAACGGGCGACGCCGCCGTTGCAGCCTGTGCCGCACGGCGCTTCAATCTGGTGCTGATGGATTTGCATATGCCGGGCTGCGACGGCATTGAGGCGGCTGCCCGCATTCGCGGTGCGGAGGCGGAAAGCAACGCAAAGCCGGTTCCCATCTATGCCCTAACGGCCGATGCCGTGGAGACCGGGCGCAAGGCCTGCCTCGATGTGGGCATGGATGGCTTTTTGACCAAGCCGGTGGACCCCGCGGACCTCGAAGCGGTCATCGCGACGCTTCATCCGGCAAGCGCCGTCGCCGCAGAGTAAGTCTTTCCCGGCCCCGATGTGGCGTGCTTCACTGCCGCGCATGAGCAAAACACCATCCCCTGAGTCCCTTCCCTACCGTCCGTGCGTCGGCGCCATGGTGCTGAACCGTCACGGCCACGTTTTCGTCGGCAAGCGTATCGATCAATCGCTGGAATCCTGGCAGATGCCGCAGGGCGGGATCGATGACGGCGAAACCCCCGAGCAGGCGTTACGCCGCGAACTGAACGAGGAAATCGGCACCGATCATGTCGAGATTCTGCGCGTGCATCCCGATTGGCTGACGTATGAGCTGCCCGAGCATCTGCTCGGCGTTGCGTGGCGGGGACGCTACCGCGGGCAGCGCCTGAAATGGTTCGCCCTGCGTTTTTTAGGCGATGACAGCGCGATCGACCTGAAAACCGCGCACCAGGAATTTTCCGATTGGAAATGGACACCGCTCGACGATCTGATGAGCATGATCGTGCCGTTCAAGCGCGACATATATGCGAAGGTCATCGCGGCGTTCGAGGATTTGGCGAAGGGTGAGTAGTGAGTGGTGAGTGGTGAGTGGTGAGTGCGGAAAGCGTGTGTGCCCACTACTCCCTACTCACCCCTTAGTTCGCCGCTGCCGTTTTCGCGGGCGGCTGTGTCTGTTTCTTGAAATCGGCCATGAAGGCCTGAAGCGAATCGACCGATGCGATTTTCTTGGCCAGATCGCGGAAGGCGACGCCCTGCCGGTCGATGCGTTCGGTGACGGTCGCAAACGCCTTGGCGTCCGGGCTGGCGGCCATCGCTTCGGCATAGTGTTCACGCAGTTTGTCCAGAGCGGCCTCGTCGTTTCCGAGCGAATAGGCGACCGCCGCGCGCATGACGAGCGAGCGTTGTTCCGCCGATAGCGGCGTCTTGCTGGTGTAGCGGTCGCCGAGAACCTCTTCGGCCTTCGCACCGGCAACCGTCCAGTTAGCGGAATCCCAGGCGATGTCCGCGCGCAAATACGCAGCTTCGGAGGATTCATCGTCGGCGATCAGATCGAGCGCGGCATCATGTTGCTTCAACCCGGCCAGCGCGCGCGCCTCCAGAAGGCGGCGCTGCGTGTTGACCTCGTCAGGCAGGCGCGTCTGGCGCGTGTCGTTGATAACCGCGAGGGCTTCCTTGGGCTTGTGATCCATCAGGTAGATCATGGCGAGACGCGTTGCGACGGCGGCCCGCGCCACACCGTCCAGCCGTTCCTTCACCTGATGGCTCAGCAATTGCTCCGCGGGGGCAAGCAGATCGATGGCGACAAGCCGTTCGGCCAAACGGCGAATCATCTCGTCGCCCTCCCGGCCGATCGGTGTCAGCTCAAGGAAATCGTAGAACAGCGCGAGGGCATCGACGGGACGCATGGTGTCGGCTTTGCCGCCGAGAAACAAATCGCTGAAGGCGCGGCGCATGTCGTCCTGGGCGTTGCGGGCCAGCTCGGCATCGCGAAAATTCAGCGCCGCGATGCGCAGGATACCCAGACCGTTGCGCCAATCGTTCTGGGCAAAATAGAGGCTGCCGAGTTTGCGTAAGGTTTTCAGCTCAAGATCGTCGCCGCGCCAGCGGAAGCGAAGACTCTCCAACGTCTTGATGGCGTCGGCCGGTTTGCCGTCTTTCGCCAGCTCGGTTTCGACGCGGGCGAATGTCGCCCGTGCGGCAATGGCTGGGTCATCGGTTAGTTCCAGTGTCCGCAGCCGCGACAGCGCCTCGTTGGCGTGGTCTTGCGCGGCGAGAAGCTGCGCTTCGTAAAGCCGCGCCTCGACGGAATCGCGCGGCGACAGCTTTCGCGAGAGCTGATGCAAGGCTTCACTGGCGCTTGCGAGATCGCCTTGCGAAATGCCGGTTTCCGCACGGGCAAGCCGCGCCCGCGTCTGGACCCATTCCGGGTAGAAGCGCAACACCGATTGCGAGGTGACAAGATCGTGCCGTGCATTGGCGTAATCGCCTAGTTTGGTTTCGGCCAAGCCGCGCCACAAAGCGGCATGCGGATCGGCGCCAAGCGCGCCAGCCGATAAGGACGCGCGCGCATCGGCATAGCGGCCCATGAGGTATTGCGCGGCGCCTTTCATGGCGACGATGCCCGGATCGTTCGCCAGTTTGGCGTCGGCGGTCTGAATCAGTTCGGTTTCGCCCAACGCTTCGGGCGCCAGATTTTGCGCGAGCAGGTAGCGGGCGAGTCTCAACCGCGCTTTATTGCCTTCGCTTTCCGGCAGCTTCGCAACAGTGGTGCGCAATTCACGGATAGACTCCACAACGTCTTTGCTGTCCGCCTTGCCCCATTGCTCAAAATCGATGAACGCCGGTCCCTGCTTGCTGGTGAGCATTTCCACGATCGGCTCGGTGCCAGCGCCCGAAGCGGCAGACAAAGCCATGCCCTTCGGCCGGGCAATCGTCACCAGCTCGCTTTGCACTTGAACGGTGAGGTCCTGCGTGAACGGGAGAATCACAAGTCCCGTTGCCGTCGACAGGGCTTCCATTTCGACGAAATGCTTGGGTGTCAGAACGCCCTTTCCGGCGCGTCCGGGAACGATGAACAAATGATCGCCGGCGTCGGCATCGGCGAGCTGGAAAACACGCATCGCGCCGGGCAGCGTCGTGGTCAGCGCCGTCTGCCCATCGACGCCCTGGCGCGTCAGTGTCACGGGACTAGGCGGCGCCATAGCGCCGGCCTTCAAATAGACGTCGAGTGCAACCTCGGATTCTTCGACGGAAGGCAGAAGGGGCGATTTGAATTCCAGTTTGAGAACAACCGCGCCCCCGGTTTGCTCCGTTCGCACGCGCGCGAGAATGGAAGACAGAGGCGCAAGCAGACTGGCGCTATCGAATGCCGGATGCCCATCGAGAACGATCCAGACCACATCGCCGCGCACGAAGATCGCGGAGGCGCGGGCACGCGCGGCGGGAAAGTGAAGGATCGCGCCATCTCGCGTCTTTTCGGCGCTCGGATTCGCCGTCTGCGCCATTCCAAGCATCAGCGATTGCTGGGCCGGCAATGCGGCAGCGGCATCTCCGCCCTTCGCAACAGAAGCAGTAGCGGCGGCGTCCGAACCTTTCGGCGCCGCTTTGGACTGCGGTATGGCCGGTGCCGGCGTGCGGACGACAGCTGCGGAATCGGTTCTCGGCGCCATCACGTCGATAACGACTTTGGCGCCGTCGCGGGAATCCTTAAATGTCGATTCCGGGTCGGTCTCGAAATCGACAACCAACGCATTTCCTTCGAGACGCCAGCCGGCGTTTTTCACCCAAGGGGGATAGCGCGTCTGAAGCACCGAAAAATCCGGCTTCGCGAGCGCTTCGAAACGAACCGACACGCGCGCCTGACCGGGATACACGGTGTAGACAACGGGAGCGGCCCAATCAAAGATCAGACGCGTGTGATCGGAAAATTCGCCGATGCGCATTTTCACGATGGGCAATTTTGCGACATCGAGCACTTCCACCTTCGGCGGCGGCGCTGGTGGCGGCGGCTGCAAGTCCGGCGGCACGCCTTTGAAACTGTCGGGCACGAGATCGATTGCGGTCTGCAACCCTTGCGTGGACGTGTGAATCGCGACCGGCCGCTTCAGGGCAAAGCGATACGTCAGTCCGTCCGCTTCACGGCGCCCGCTGCTCACATAGGGTCCAAGCCCCTCGGTCAATGTATCGACGGTGGTCGCCATGCCGCGGGCCAGCCGGATCGTGACGATGCCGTCGGCGACTTGTGCCGTCACCGGTGATGGGGATGCGAAGGTGAAAAGAATGCGCGCGTAACCTGGCGCGGTGTCGACGCTTGCACGGTCCGCACTGGGTGCAACGGCCGATGCGGCCGCGGGCGTTGCTGCGGCAGCTGCCGGTGTAGCGGCGGGAGCTGCGGCCGGCGCCGGCGCGGGATTGGGAGCGGGCGCTTGAGCAGCACGCACGTTCGCCGTGCCGGCAAGCACGGCAAGCGTAAAGGCCAGACTGAAGCGTGCCGTCCGCCGCATGGCGCATTAGCCGCCGGAGCCAGCCGCCGGAGCCGGTGCGGGCGCAGTGGCCCCGCCATTGGCATCGGCCGGCAGCTTGTAACGGTTGGCAAGTCCGACGCTGAGCCTCTGTGCGACATCGGCCGGTAGGACCGCCATGATGCCCGCGACGACATCGGGTTTCATCCGTCCGGCGAGGCCCAGACGCACATTGTCGTCCAGCGAG
>Ga0114969_10001717_pt1 | contig 18450 bp, 16 predicted proteins | sample M_130807_MF_Meta_FD_87316 | JGI IMG/M metagenome (GOLD analysis project Ga0114969, IMG submission 87316) | Freshwater microbial communities from Lake Montjoie, Canada to study carbon cycling - M_130807_MF_MetaG | ecosystem: Environmental > Aquatic > Freshwater > Lake | place: Lake Montjoie...
ATAAATAAAACGTATTCTTTATTAAATGGTGATAATAAGGCTGAATTAGTATTTTGATTAATACTGACTCCACTTTTAAAAGGAACCCATTCTATTATAGCCCCCGTTGCTAAACCATCTGTGGTTGATAAAAATTTTAATTCTCCACCGTCAGTATTTATATCAACAATATTAGTTTCATATCCATTAATAGAAAATAAATTATCTCCGGCTTTTACAATTAATTCATTTTCTAAGGGGGCATCTATTTGACTAACCGATTCCATTAAATGATCAGAACCTCTAGCCTTATTAGCATCAATATTTACAACATTAGATGTTTCATATTCAAATCCTTGTACATATGCTCTTCCACTATTTGCAGAAATAACAAATTTATCAGAATTACCAACAGGCGTATCAAAACTAGTATAAATTCCATTATTTCCATTTAAAAATTCAGGTAATCCTAGTGTTGTTGAAAGAATTTGTGTAACAGTTCCTGTAGAAGATGTATTATTATTATCTGGTGATTTTCTTGATATAGCAGATCCACTAATAACACTTGTCCAGGATAGTTCAGTTAGTTGTTTTATTACTATGTAATTTGTACCAACATCAGTAACTTCACCTATATGACGATTTGAATAATAAATACTATGGTGGTAATTTGTAGTTTCGGTTACAGAATTAAAAATTAAATAATTAGTTAAAATTGAATCTGTATTATCAGCTGCTGGAAAAATTAAATCTCCAATTTCTGGATAATTGCCAACAGAAAATGCACCATTAAATAATATTTTAAAATATGTAACTCTAAGGTGTTCTTTCATATCTAATAAAAATGGTCTTACTGTGTAAGATCCAGATTCATCATAGGTTCTTTTTGCAAATAATTTTAAAATTTCTGAATATTGTTTTTCTACATTAGTTTTAATTACGTCAATTATTCCACCACGAACTCTAATAATTTCGGTATAATTATCAGGAAATACTGGATCAGATATATCAACATTATTTTGTATTATATCTATATTAAATTTAAGACGATCTGCGCCAGGAGCAGTTGCATTTGTAAAACTACTAGCATTATCTCCTAAACTAGAATCTTGTAAAATTGTAACATAATTGTATGTGAATAAAAACCCTACACTTTTATATGGATACGCAAATAGTTTTCTACCCCAGCCAGAATTATTTCCTAGAGTATTAGTTTTAGATATAGTTCCAATATTTCTCCACAGCAAAGATAATGTATATTCCGTTGTAATTAAAGAACCAGTAGTCTCTGATGTGGTATTTAAAATAACATTGCTTTCTGGAACATTTATAAATTTTCCATCTTTATAAACAATACCAGAAGTTACATTTACAGTATAAAGATCGTTTATATTTTCAACTAATAGATTTGCATTTATATTTGGGGTAGAAATATATATTTGATCTATAATTTGAAATGTTATTGGATTTCCGTTTACTATGCCACGATCAATTGCATAAAGAGTAGGATCAACCATTCCACCACTAGTTTTACTTACTTCTTGTAAGGTTAAACTAGTAAACTTTTTAATATGAGTAGTTGATCCTTTAATAAATTTATAGACTAGAATTAAATCATCTTTATCTGTTTTTGGAATCAAATCAATAATTTCAATTTGAAAATCATCTTCTAAATCTTTTATAGCACTTCGTGTTGTATACGGAGTAGTACCACTAGTTACCATAGATGGAACAAAAGTTGTTCCTAAATTTGTATTATTATTTGTAACAGTTCCTGTTGAATCTGTTGGTTTTTTAAAAAATATAGATCTACAAGCAGAATCGTTTGTAAAATCATCTGTCAAAGCAACACCATTAGAATTTTTAATACTTCCTGTTTTAACTCTAAGAAAACCGTAAGTAAATAGATTAACCTTACAACCAAATACTATAGCCCCATCCACAAAAACATGATCAGAAAATTTAGAAATTTGATTTTGTAAAATGCTCTGTAATTGAGTTAATTCTCTAGCCTGAACAGGTTTTCCTGGATTGAATAAAATTTGAACGAAATTCTTATTATCGTCAAAATCATCATAGTATTTGTCATCAAGATCGTTTGGTGTTTTAAATGGCATAGGTACCTATATTTATAAAGAAATTATTACTCGTATGTTTAATGCAGTATCAGTAGATAATGTTGTTGGATATATGTTTTCCAAATATTGAATTCTTCCCGATTGTTTAATATATTGAGCCCCAATAACACTAGTTATAGTAAAAGATGGTGACAGACTTTCTGTAACTAATGTATTTATATTTAATTTTTTAATATTTGGGTATGCTGTTGTAAATGTTCCAAATAATGGCAAAACTGCAATTACTGGCGTGTCTGCCCCAGAGGGTGGTTCTGCTATAGAGACAACTATACCATATGCAGTTATATTACCAAAACCATCAACAGTACATATGTAACTATCTAGTAATATTCCTGTTTTAGTGCTGTTGGCTCTTGTTGTATACAGTAAAGTACACCCTGTTAAACTTTCTCTAATATCAGCTAGATCCTCAAAAGCAATTTCATCATAAGATTCTGATTTTATAATACCAAACTGCCTAATATCATTAGATTCATAATCGGAACTTCCAATAGTTAAAACTACAGGATTGGTTTTATCATATGCGTTTACACCTGTAGCAGATATTTTTTTATAAAGCATTAATTCTGAACACTTTAATGTGTTTATTGGTGAACTTTTTAAATTATTTCTAATAGAGAATACAGGAGTAACTGTATAATTATTTTGAATTCCACCAATAGTTATACCTAAATCTTGATATTCATATCCATAATCCAAAATACTTATACTTTCTATAGTTTTTGTATTTTCATTTATATTTGAATATGCAATAAAACCATACCCACTTCCTTTTACTATAATACCAGGGACAATACTGTATGTATAGCCATCAATATTATTAGGTGGTTCAATACATGTTTGAACAGAAAAAACATTATTAATAAAATTAGAATCTTTTATTTTTAAAACGTATTTTACAATACCATTTTCTCTTAAAATTAAATCCCAATTTTTATAGTAATTTGGTGATTTATTAATAACTGAATTCAATGGAATTTGTAAATGAAGTGTATCATTATTTGTATTGATACTATCTACATAATAATTTGAATTATCTGGAACATACCATAAAAATTCAGTATTTCCTGTAACATTTAATTTTAATATATTTTCATCTGTATTTGAATAATAGTTGTTTAAAATTGGAAAATGTGTTGATGTACAAAATGGATTTGATGCAAAATTTGGAACAGTATAGATAAGTTTCCACTGATATTCGTCACCAAGAAGGCACAATCCAAGTTGATTATTATCAGTTGTTCCTATACAATTTGGAGAAAATGTAGATTCACTATCATGTCCATTGTGAATACAAATCCACACATTAAGATTTGTTCCATTTTCTGATGTGATATAATAGTTTTTTGTTTTTAGGTCAACACTACTAGAATATTCAGTATACACACGACCAAGCACCCAGTCGTTTCTTTCTATCACATAAGCAAAATCTGAAGATTTTAATTTATATAATGCAATTATACCCATTTTACAATCCATATCTTCTTCTATTGATTGATTTAATGGAGGAGAATTATCTGAATCTGGCCATGTTGTTGGCTTTCCTAAAAATAACCAATTTTTTCCATTAGATAATGAAGTTTTTAGACTTATTATAGATTCTGTTTTTAAACTATTTCTAAAATTATTCATTTTATTATTGTATTAACCTTTATATTTATAAGGTCAATAATCCGTAAATCTCCAAATGATGTATTTTCGTTATAGGGTTTATCTGTTCCATAGGAAGAATCTGTACTCATATTTATAAGATCTCTTGGATGTATTCCTACACCCCAATATTCCTGATTTATATCATCTGGATGTATTTGACCAAAATTGATTAATTTTGTACCAGTACGATCTATAGTTGTAAGATTAGAAATAGTTGTAAAAGATCCAGCAGGAGAACGACGTGATATTTCTTCTGTTATTATTCCTGCAGCTATTGGTAGGTTTATTATTTTTGCACCATTTAATAACGGAGTAATATAGGTTTTTACTTCTGCTGATATATCAAAACCTGTTTCTCCAAATAGAATTCCATTTGGAAACATACGAAATGTCATAATTTCATCAGTACTGTTATCAGTGCTAGAAGTTTGTATATAATTTAAATCTTGAATTGTTTGTGTAGTATATGGAAGATAATTGCCAATTAATAGTTCAGTTTGTGTTTCTGGAGTATTAACATGTTCAAATGATACCTGTGATATAGATAATGGAGTATATGTAGAGAATATTTTAAATCCAGCAGGATGTGCTAATTTTTTAATAATATTAATAGAAGTTAAAGGATTTGCATCACCTTTAACGTCGTATGAATGTGTTTGCCAATAGATATTATCAGGAATTAATCTATTTTGTTCAGATAAAGCACCACCTAATGTATCAAATCTTCCACGTGTGCCATCAGAATTTAGTGGCGGAAGAGATAATATGTTGTTTCCGTTTTTTATTACACTTATTTCAGTTTCTACATCTACACCATCTAAATTTTTTAGAATATATACTGGAGTTGTGTTTGTAAAAAGACCAGAAACTTCATGAAGAAACAATCTAGCCCTATATCCACCAACAATTGTAGAAACAAAAGTATTTTTTATTATAGCATGAGATTCAATTTCATCACTAATGTTTCTTTGATATATTTTTAAATTAATCAAATCGCGACCTAATGCTGGGCTTATAACATAGATATCAATAGTTTTATCAACTGTCCAAATAGCATCAGATGGTCTTAGTAAATACTCTCTAGGATAAAAAATACTAGCTTCTTTATCAAATAGCAATCTGAATAAAAATTTAATTGAGTTTTCTGTACCCTTAGAATCATAAAACTGTTTAATATTTTTCATCAAACTGCGTTCATTTAATAAACCACCAGTTTGTCTATCTTTAGTAAGATTTAAATTAAAACCAGGCATCAATTCATTTCTAAAATAATCTAAAATATAATTAGGAACAGTATCAATATCTTTATAATTTTCTAAATTATAGTGTATTAAATTTGGATTATTTGATTTTTCTAAAAATTGATAATATGTTTCTATAAAATTAACAAATGTTGGATATTCATCTTGAATAAAATTGGGTAAATTATATTTAATTATTCTACTTGTTTCAACTAATGGTTTCGTTTGATCTAAAACAGTAGTAAACAGTACTTCAAATTCGGTCTGTGGAAGTTTTAAACCAAATCTGTTTACAGAATAACCACTTAATTTATTAAATTCTGTGGTAACATTAATATTAAAAGTATCTGTTGGTTTATTTGATGTGTGTACTAATTCATCATTAAGAAAAAATTTAATAGCCGAAAAATGTATATCATTATCCATATTATAGTGAATTGGTATAAATCCACCATATGAATCATTTGGCAGTAATACAGTACTTGGTAATAATGCAACTATATTCAGATTTGATATAGAAACAGGAGTTGTTTCTCCTGTTAAATTTGTTAAAATGGTTGCTTTATTTTTCATAAATTAGAACGATATGAAACATCTGTAATATTAATCTTAATAGCATTTGATGAAAATTCGTCAACCTTTAAAATAGTATTTTTTTCAGCAAATATATTTGCTGAATCTGGAAGAGCATATGTATTTAAAGTATCAGAATTTATAAGACTTATTGGTTGAAAATTTGTAATTTTAATTTCTCCATTGGGATAATCTATTACTCCAATTGTATCAACCGTAATAGTAGCCCCAGATTCATCTAAATATACTATATCAAAATTATTATCTAAACCATTTTTAAATTGACATATTCTATTTACATTAGTTTTATCTGTATATAAAAATAAAGTACTGTTTATAGTTACTTCAGAACATGTAGTTTTTCGTAATGGATTTTTAAATTTTACACTATAATTAGTTAATTGTGAAAAACTAGGTATAAATCTTTTTTCTAATACGATGCCAACAGTTACACCCTTTATAGATTCATCTAAAGCATCAATAATAGGAACAAGTTCATTTAGATAAAAATCTCCATTAAAAATATCAATTGTGTTATCAATATAATTTTGTATTGATGTCTGAATTTTTGTCTGTAATGCTGATTTTGATATTCTTAATTTTGCTGGATTTAATTGAATATTAGTAGTAGTATTAAGATAGGTATAATCTGGATCTTCAAAAGTAGGAGTAATTCCAATTACAGAACGATCTCGTTTAAGAATTGTCGCAATATCTTGTTTTTCATTTAGTGAAAGTGTTTCTCCATTTTTTGGTTTAACACAAATAAATATTTTACTGTATTCTGGTGGATTATTATCTTCTCCGCCCCAACAATTTACATCTTTTATATTTGGAAATTGTTTCATCAATATAGCAGAATAATCATCAACAGTTACTGCTCTCTCTTGTGTCGTAAATGATTTTGGAGCTTTAATTCGTATAGACTCTATTGATTCTTGATCTGCTCCACCATATGAAGCACGAATTGTTGTTATTGTATTTGATATATTTGTAAAAAGATCACAAGAAAATGTAGATACAGAACCATTAAAACCAATTCCATTAGAATTAGGTCTTGCGACTAAATAAGAACAAGTAATTTTATTACCGTCTGCTAATTTTTTACCTAAAACACCATCACCAAAATATATCTGATAAAAACCATCAGAATTTTCTTCTACAAAAAAGGCTAAACTATCTTCTGTTATTTTTGTAATATCTTTTACTTGTTCCCAGTTATCATTTTCTCCGGTAGTATTAGATTCTGAACTTTGAACAGATACATCAATTGTAGTAATATCAACATTTTCTGTTGTTAAAATATATTTTTTAAATGGGTAATTTATATCATGAACAAATGACCTTGTTATCAAATCTCCCTGAACTAATTCTATATTACTAGACTGAAACACTCTTAAGCCATTGTCGTAAATGTAATTATCCGAAAGAGTATAAAATGGTATTACTGTTCCATCTTTTGTTGCATGAAATTGTGTATACTTTGGAATAAATAAATCATCACCAATAATAGTATGTAATTGGCTATCCTGTAATCCAATTTGAACTATACTTTTAGCAGCTTTAACAGAACTAGGTATATATCCGATATTGCGAGCAAGAGATACTACGGATGATCTTTTAACTGCACTATCTAAAAACATTTCATTAAAGGTCATATTATTATAAAACATTTGATAATATGTGTTATAAGATAATAAATCCATAAGTATATTTAAACTCGAACCTTCAAAATTATAACCAGAAAATTTACTTTGATTTTTTAAAAAATTAATCAGATTTAATTTTATATTTTCAAAATCTATATTTTTAATATCTAGGTTCATCTAGTTTTTTCTACCTTTAGTGTTAATACTTGTTGGTTATCCGGTTGATCTGTTACAGAGAAGACTATCACTATAACTAATTGTTTATCTTTATCGTCAAATTTCACACTAATATCAGAAGGTAAAATGCGTGGTTCATATTTTAAAAGAATTTTTTTTATATCTTTTTCAATTTCTTTTCCAAAAATTGGATAAAAATTTTCAAAAAGATAGGAAGTTAAACCAGCATCTAGATCATAATTAAAGGCTTTTTCGTATTTTTGCAAAAACAAAATAGTTTTCATACTCTGTTTAATAGCATCTACACCAGTTTTAACAGAAACATCCCCTGTAAAGGGATTAGCCATGAAGTTTAGATCAAGATCTGTGGTGTTTAAAACTTGTTTCATTTACTTATATTTATTGTGGAATTTATGATTCTGGTGTAATATTCAAAAAGATTTAAGGTTTCTTTTGTGTCTTGATTCTCTATATCTTCATATTCACACCATTCAACTGATATAAATCCAGTTTTTAAACCTTTTGAGCATATTGTGGATTTTGTCATAAAGGCTACCGTGTTTCTGGCTTCATAGTATCCCCGTAGTTGATTATCCACAATATCTTTTGTATAGTGAAGATTGACCCCTTCTTCCTGAAGAACGCCTACAATGCCTATCCAGCGGGTTATAAGAAGCCCCTGTGAGCTCTCTATGGTGTGGTTTATACCCAAAGAACAGGATTCGTTTGTTGTAGTGAATTTAAGGATACTTTCTCCGTCAAAAAAGTGTCCTCCATTGTGAAATTTAGATATAGATGTTCGGGATGCGTTTAAGTTTACTCTCATTTCTGTCAGATATTCATCTAAAACTGTGTGTAAACGAACAAAATTGAGTGGTATAGAGGTTATTTCAACCTTTTTACTGAATAATTTCTTAATATGTGTTGATAGTGCTAATACACCACCCACCAAAAATGAAAATATATACGAACCTACTATAAAATATGTATCAATGTTGGTTGGTGTTTGTAATGGTGTCACGATAACTCCTTAATATGTACCGTATTTATAATAATTAGCCAATGAACACATTTCCTGACCCCGTTGTTTTATGACCACATTGTGCTTTATCGCCTTTTCTGACTATTCCTAAACCACCTGAGAAAACAGTACTCGAACATTCCATCATTTTTGCCCTAGAATGTATACCTTTCCCGTGTGGTTTTACTTTAGTTCCTAAAACAGCAACTTCATTATTATTAACAAGAACATTATTGGTGTATGTTTGTAATAATAACCCTTCAGCCTTGTCTTGTAAACACCTAGCCGCTCCAGATGCCATTATTTACACTCACGTATTCTAGATTCTGTTGGAGTCCAAGAATCTGCTCGAACATGTGGAACAGATTTAAATTGTTCTCCACCAAAAGTTTCTTGTTTTGCTAATAATGGTTTATTTCCATTTAAATCTATTTTTTTACCTTGAATTGTTATATTAGAACTAGATAGTATATTTACAGAATCTTTACTAAATAATTTAAACATTTTATTAGTATAGATATCTAAATCAGGAGAAGTTATATTCATAGATACATCAGAAATCATAATTGTATTCTGTCCCCATATCGTTGTGAGAGTACTCTGAAGTTCAAGTTCTTTCACGCCCAAAGCTCGAATTATTATTGCTGACAATTCATATGTCTTCATAAACATATCTATAACGTTACCATAAACCGTTGCATATTTATTTCCCTCCTTGATATAAATCTCTGAGTCACCTTTTTCAAGTTCTAAGTGATCAAAAGGTCCCCACACCTTTGTATCTCTAAATCCACCAATTTCATTCACAACATCACCTTTAACAACAGTATGCATATGACCATCAACTTGTAAATTGTAATCACCTTTAACGTAATGATTATAATTTCCGTCTTCTTGACGAATGTTTACATCACCTTTTTCCATTAATAAGTTTACATCACCGTCGTGTATGCGAACATTAGCACTTCCACCCTCTAACACAATATTTAAATTTGCATTACCACTTACAAATAAATCAAAATTTACTTGTTTTTCAGGACAATTTGGTATTTTATCTTTATTTACTACAATTTTTAATCCTTTATCAAGTGTTATGTGAGTATAACCATCAACATGAAGGTGTGCGTCTCTATAGACACTTAACCAAGCATCTCTTGAAATTGTTGCATTAAAAGAACCAAACGGTAATATTTCAAAATATGTTCCTGTTCGATGAGAAACACTTAATCTTTCACTTCCTGGCGTATCATCTTTTTCTATAATATGACCAGATTCTGTTTGAGATACATTATTAGTTGGATACATTGGAGATTGTTTGCAATCTTCGCATTTTTCAGCACACGGTATTTCTTCTCCGTGTGTTTTTGCGTGTTGACTTTCTGCTGGAACCAATAATCCATTATCATTTTTTGAAGGCTTTAATTTTTTTGTTTTTTTGTTTTTTTCAACATTAGTTTTTTTTGAACCTTCTTTAAATATTTTAGGATCACAAGGACTATTAGATGTAGAAACTGGGTTTCCACCACCACCACCTGCACCTCCACCTCCACCTCCACCACCACCACCACCTGCACCTCCACCACCTGCACCACCACCCCCACCACTACCACCTGCACCTCCACCACCTGCGCCTCCACCACCTGCACCTCCACCACCTGCACCTCCACCACCTGCACCACCTGCACCTCCACCACCTGCACCTCCACCACCTCGTCCGGTTTGAGGTGTAATAGAAAATCCACCACCAACAGATGGAACTATTGTATTTGGGTTATTTGTATTGGGTAAATCTGTTACAGGATTTAAGGGTATAAATGGTTTACATTCATCTGGCTTCATGATTTTTTACTACCTAATTTATATTCATTTGAAATATTATTTTTATCGTATATTATAACGCCACCATCAGTTAAAGATAGTGGAGTTTCGCTATAAGGCTTATAATAATTTAATTTATCGTCCTCTTCTTTTTGAGCCGATGTAGATTTTATTGATGAAGATATATCTGTAAATGTTCCACGACCATATTTTTGTTTTTGTGTTCCACCAAGATTTTTAATAACACCACAAAGAAATTGTTTTTGAAAAGTTGGAAAAATAGAAAATCCATCATCTAATAAACCACCTTCAGATCTTAATGTTTTTTTTAATTTTTTAAGAGTTGGTGATTTTTTTGAAAGTTCTTCTTCTTTGTCACATTCATTTGTGTGTAATGGGTTTAATGCACTTTTCTTTAAATATTCTTTTTGTGGATATGCTGTTCTGTTTTGATCTGTAAATTGAATTCCGTGATCATTTCCTTCAGATGTTGATCCATCTGGACTTTTTAATTTAATAACATTTTTTGGTCTATTTGATAGATTATCACCTGGGTCTTGAAATCCGTCACCAGGATTACGTTTTACTACAGATTTAAGTGTATTAGCCAATCTTGTATCATTACCACCATTTCCATCTCTTTCTTTTGGTGTATCTCCCCACCAAGTTCCTATAATTATTGGTTGTTGAGCGGTTGCACCGTCTAACCAAAAACCAATAACCCAGGATCCTGGTTTTAAACCATGATTTTCACCCATACCATCAACTGCAGAAGAAGTTGTAGGAAGCATAACATGAGCCCAAGGTAAATCTTTTTGTGCTATTTCTTTTGTATCCCAACTATGGTAATTTAATACTCTACATCGAACTCTACCTTTTATATCAGAATCAATTATACTAGAAATATTAGCATACCACCAATAAAATGATTGTTGTGCATTATCTAATGACATTATTCTGCTCCCTTTGAATCTTTAACACCTTTAACTTGAATAACATATTGTTGTTCTGTACTTTGATTTTGTGTAAAATAGTGTTTTACAGAAGTACAAAGATATTTTCCGTTAAATTGAACATCCTTACCACCTTCAGCCAAACTTTGTTGTATAGGCCTGCCAAAAAACATAACATCACCTGCTCGTATAACAGAGTTTCCTGGAGCAGTAAAAGAAACGTGCATTTGATTTAATTGTTCCATCATAGATCTTCTTGGCAACAGCCAATCCTTTTCCCCACCAACCTGATCTTGACCTTCATCTTTTTCATTACAATCAAATAAACCTTTTGATTTACTAGCAAAACTACAATTTATAGGAGAATTTATAATTTTTGTATAATAATCAGCAGAATTAATATCCATTAAAGGTTCACCTGATAAGTGCGTTTGTTTTGGAAATTTATCTTTTAAAGAATAAATAGTTTCAACATATTCTTTTGTCATAACATCAAATGTCATAATATAAGATGCTACCATATGATGATGTGCATTATCTGCCGCACTAGTTTGACTAACTTGACTACCCATACACATTCTTTTTTGTACAGATTTATCTACATTATCAGAACCCATTCCTACAATAAAACCACTCTTAGAATCTCCACCCCACTTAGATGCAGCTTTCATTAACGTGGCTATAGAAACTAATTTGTATTTCATATCAGCATCTTGATAAAAAACAAAATTAAAATCATTTCCTTTTCCACACATCTTAGTTAATGATTTTATTATTGACATTGGATTTGAATAAGTAAAAATTCGTTTTATACTTTGATCTGATGAATCTTTTATTTCTGGAGTAATTTCAAGAGTACTAGCAACTTTTTTAATTATTTCTGAAATTTTACCTTCATATTTTTTAGATATAGAAACAACTTTATTTTTTAAAAATTCAGTAGAACTAAAATAAAGTTTTATTAGTTGCAGAGTTTGACTTAGTGGAACAGAAGTTTCAATTTTATAAACTCTCAAATTCACATTAATTTCTTTTTCTGCTCCACCACTACCATCTTTCCCAGCAAAAGAAATATTAATTTTATCACCAGCACTTAATATTTTTTTTTGCACTAATCGTGTAGCAGGTGTATCAGCAATAGTTATATTTCCTGATAGATAATTATCAAATATATTTTCATACAAATTCATTTCACGCATCATTCCACTGTAATCGCCACCACCCCCACCACTAGCAGGCGTTATTATAATCTTAGCGGGTTTTCCTGGATTTAACATCTCATTCATTAATATTTGCCTTGATATCTAATATATTTCTATTTAATGATAAATATTCACCTAAAAATCTATTTTTTAATATAACAATGTTTCTTTTATTATTGTTCAGGGTTTCTTCATTTTTATAATTTGTTGTAATAATACTATTGACGGCTTCAGATGATGCTATGTAAGCAGATAAATAATTAAAATTTGAATTTCTTGCATCTAATATTTTTCCATTTTCTGAAAAATTATATAAAGAATTTGCTCCTTCATAAACACACCTTCCTAAAGTAACATTATTTTTAATTATATTATTTTGTTTATCTAATAAAGTAACAAACATTCCTGATGTTAAACTAGATTCTGAAATTTTGATTTTTAAATTTAATACATTTAAATTTCGATCCAAAGATTGAACATAAAATATTGAGTTATTAGATTTTTGAATTTTATTTACGCTAGATAATGGAAATGTTATTTCTGATTCTGCTAGAAAAATACTAGAATAATTATATTTATTTTCTACGTAATTTTGAAATTCAATGCCAGGCAAAGGCCAATCAAAAAATCGATTAAACATTTTGTTAATAGTGAGTATAATGTATGAATATTTTGTGTCATCGTAAACGTCTTTACTTAGACTCTCTGGAGTATCAGAATCTTTAATAGTATAATTTTCAAAAAAATAAGAATTATTTAAATTATTTATTAAATTTGTTCTAATTAAAATATTAGAGACAGTTTGTGAATTATATTCTGTTGTTGGGTAATTTTTGTACATTATAGGTTATGGATACATTGTTGCAATATCTGTTTTTGTAAGCATTCTTGTTTCTTGTATTCCAAGAGTTAGGGTGGTTGTTACAGGATAACCATCATTGTGCATATAGGGAGATCCTTCAGTATCATAATTGACTTGTATAGAAGATAAAGCAGATCCACCACCATCATTACCTGCTAGAGGAAGTGTTTGTAATAAAATTTTTCCTGTTACGGATTGAATTTTAATTTCAACTCTTTTTGGATATATTAATTTTCCTGGTGCAGTATCGGGATAAGCAGATAATCTTAATTCTTTTATTAAATCATACATTGCAGCAGCATCAGCCGAAGAACCAGGAGTCATTGCCCAAGTAAATTGTAATTGTCTTATAACCGGTGTTTTATACATTAACATTGACATTGGATTAATTATTGTTTTATTAAAGATTGATAATGCATTTATTCCTTCCTCGGTTGAGCCTGCTTGTAAAATATCTACTCCTATACCTCCTATAAATTGGGTAAAAGTTTTTCCTGCAGATAATGCTGCGCCAGCTGAAGCATCTGCCAAGTCTTTACTTGTCAAATTTGCTGCCATTTTTCCAACAGAAGTTGTAAAACTAGCAGTATCCCAAGCGTTATCAAAAAGATCAGTTACGCCTTTTGGAATTGGCAAAACATACATTCCACCCGATTCTAATGTTAAAATAGTGTATCCACCATCAAAACTACCCCCACCACCATTTGAAATTGCTGTTAATTTTACTGCCATAATTGTTATAAATACCTTATATGTCTAGAGGATATCGAGGATCATATAAACCAAAAAATCCACACAAGTATATAGGAGATATTAATAGTATTACCTATAGATCTTTGTGGGAACGAAAGTTTATGATATTCTGTGACACCAATCTTGCGGTAATAAAATGGGCATCCGAAGAGATAACAATACCATATTATTATAATGTAGATAAAAAAGTTCATAAATACTATGTAGATTTCGTTATGCAATTACAAGAATCTAGTGGAAAACTTAAAACATATTTAATAGAAATAAAACCTTACAAACAGACTATAGAGCCAATAAAACGAAAAAATACTAAAAAGTATATAAATGAAGTTTTAGAATGGGAAAAAAACCAATCTAAATGGACAGAAGCTAAACAATACGCTAAACAAAAAAACTGGGAATTTAAAATATTAACAGAAAAAGAACTATTTAAATGACAGTTGATAAAAACTTTAAAAGACAATTTCCGGGAAAAATAGTGACATTTAAACAAAAAAAGGCAGGAACAGGATATTATGACTCTTTGCCTCTTGTTTTGGGTATACGTCTAATAGGATCAAAAATGTTTGGTGTAAATTTAAACCTTATTCCAATGAGAGATAAAAAGAAATTTATTAAAGTTTTAATGGGATCTATGGAAAAGGATATGAAATTACAAATTAACAAGATATTACGTGGTTCTGTTGCAAGATTGGCGTGCGGAGCCTTTGAAATATACGAAGCAAAAGATATTAAAGGTACTGTTCGTATAATATCCAAATTTGAGGATTGTGTTAAACTTATGTATACCACAAGAAATTCTTTTAAGAACATTAATAAAAATAAAATATATACTATGGTAAAGGAACGCGAAAAAGCTATTAAAAATCCAATGCAATATATAGTGCAAGTAATTAAAACAGCAATAAAGAAAGTAATTAAATGATTCCTAAATTTAGTGATTTAGCCCAGTTAATGAAACAAACGCCATTACGATCTAATCGTTTTAGTTTAAAAATACCAAAATTAGCAAATGTAAGGTATACAATAGAATCTGTAGATCTACCTGATAGTGGTATTAATACTTTTCCTGCACAATTTGACAATAAAACACCGACTCTTATACCTTATGCAGCAAATTACGGTGCAAATAGTATATCAATGGTTTTTAGAGAAAATGAAGAAATGACTGGTCCGTATCTAGATGTATTAAAATGGTTAGATACAGTTATAATTCGTGATCACAAAGCAAGAACTTATAAAATACCGTATTTTTCAGATATAGTGTCTGATATGACTATAACATGTGAAGACACAATGGATACAGAAGTTTATAAGATTAGTTTTATTGATTGTTATCCAATTAGTGCAAAATTATCATCCCTAGATATGAATGCTAGAGATGCGTATGTTACTAGTACTATTGTTATGTCTTTTGCTGAATTTTCTGTAAGTTAATATTATAATGAAAGGTTAATATTATGCCACTACCAAAATATGAAGTCCCAATATATGAAGTTGAATTGATATCCGATAAAAAGAAGATTGAAATTAGACCGTTTCTTGTAAAAGAACATAAGTTATTACTTATAGCTTTAGTCTCTGAAAATAAAAAACAAATAAGTGACTCAATTTACACTATTTTAGAAAATTGTGTAAAAACAAAAAATATTAATATTGATAAGATGCCTTGTTTTGATATTGAATATTTGTTTTTAAAAATACGAGAAAAGTCTTTAGGTGAACTGATTTCGGTAAGAGTAAAATGTCCAGAAACAGAAAAATATTTTGATGTTGATTTAGATCTATCTAAAATTGTAGTGGTTAAATCCGAAAACAATCAATCTGATATTAAAATATCAGAAAATCTTGGTATAAAGATGAAATATCCTACATTTAAAGCTATTCAGATTGCATCTTTAGAATCTGATAATATTAAAAAAATATTTAGTATTATAACAAATTGTATAGAATCAGTTTATGATAAAGAAAATTCTTATAATGTAAGTGACTATTCACAAAAAGAATTGGAAGAATTTGTTGAAGGATTGCCACAAGAAGCCTTTGAAAAAATAAATAAATTTTATGAATCAACACCAAAAATAATGTATGATGGCGAAGTAACTTCTCCTTATACAAAACAATCAGTGAAGGTGAGGTTGGATACGTTCATGGATTTTTTCGGCTAGGGTTTTCTGGTGATAATCTACATAATTTTTATCAAACTGCATTTTTAATGGTTAAAGAACATAACTTTTCTTTAAGTGAAATAGAAAACATGATTCCTTGGGAAAAATCAATATATATTTCACTAATTTCTAAACACATTAAAGACACAAAGATACAAAGATAAAATAAAATGCCAGATAAATTACCAGAAAACACTAACCCAAATTCCGTAGAGAAAAAGTCTTTGCCATCAGAAAAAACTAATGGTGTTAGTTATCAAAATATATTTGATATATTTTCTAAAAGTTTATTTTCATTAAAAACGCCAAAAAGTTCTAAAGATGAAAAAGAAGATTCATCAAAAAAATCTAATGAAGAATCTATAAATTTAATAGAATTATTAAAACAAAATAAAGTATTTGCTAATTTAGATCAAATATCTAAGAGTTTAAACGAAACAACAAAATTATTAAAATATAATAATGATTTGGTTGCAAAAGAAGCAGATGATGCTAAAGAAGTTAGTGGTTTAGAACAAGAAACAAAAACAGAAGAAGATGACGAACAAGAAAGACAGCATAAAGAATTATTAGATGCTCTTAAAAAGTTAAAGGGTGGAGGTGGAAAGGAAAAACAAAAAGATTCTAATAGTAGTAACTTTTTAACAATGTTTGGAAATATATCCAAAATACTTGGTGCTGTATTAATATTAAATGGTATTTATCAGGCAATTACACACCCAAAAGAATTTGGTGGAATGATGCTTGGAAGGAGTTTAGCAAAACAAGCAGCATCCCAAACTAAAAAAATACCCACAGCCAAACCAACCAGTGCTAAACCAACTACTGTTACTCCAAAACCTACCCCCGAAGTAGTTGGAAAACCCGATTTAACAAAAGCGGCTGATCCTAAACCGGATAAATTAAATCAGCCAGGTGATGGTAATGCATCAAAAACAATTAACGAAGCTGGAGAAATTGTTGACAATAAAGCAGTTCAAAAAGTTGAACAAAAAACAGCAGAAGCAATAGAAAAAAAAACCACATCTGGATCTATAAAAGAATTTGCAAAAAAAGCATTAGATCCAAAAGCTATAAAATCTGTATTAAACGTCAAAAATATAGCAAATGTTCTTAAAACTGCTGGTGTTGGTGTGGTTGTTGAACTTGGAACAGAATATGGATTAAAAAAGGGTTTGGGTATGACGGGAGGAGAATCTGCTAAAACAGATGGTGCAAATGCAGGAGAAGTAATCCAGTCTGGTCCAAGAAGAGGAATGGTTGCTCAACAAAAAAATGGAGCTTTAGATAACGCAGCAGAATTATTAGCAACAGCAGCTGGAGGTGCGGTTACTGGAGCAATGGTGGCTGGCCCAGCTGGTGCAGCAGTTGGTGCCGCTGGCTCGGTTATTATGTCAGAAGTAATGAAACCAAAAATAGTAGACATGGTTGCTCAATCAGTAGGAATAGATCCAGAAGCATATGGTGGAGGAACTGAAAATAGAGGAACACTATCTAATTTAGAACAACTTGCTACAACATTTACACCAACAGGAGCAGGAGAATTAGTGTCTGGAATTGGCGAAATGACTGGTATTAGTGAATCAGAAGAAAGTAAAAATAAAAAGAGTGTAAAAGAATATAGCGATAAAGCCAAAGACTGGGCTGCAAAAAATACTCCAGAGTTTATAAAAAGTATATCAGAAGATGCATTAAACACAAAAAATATGGAAGAAGCTGGGTATAATAACCAAGATGAAGCTGTTACAGATATTGCTGCAAAATTAAAAGATTATGTTAAAGAAGGTATTATATCACAAAAACAAGCAGATAGTGTATCAAAAAATTTCTCAGAAAGTTCCCAAAAGAAAATAAAAGAAGCTGCTGCTATTCCAAAACTAAGTGAAGTTGCTGTTGGTGCATCTGCAGTAGGATCAGCAGAAAAAAAACCAGATTTAGTTGCATCTAGTGATGATGGAGTTGGATTTAAAGAAATTTATGGAATATTACAAGTAATTGCAGCAAAGACTGGTTCGGGTGGTGGTGGAAGTGGCGTAAATAATTCCACAGAAATAACAAGTGAAACTGCTGGTAGTAGTATTAATAATGAAGCTATTTTTAGAGAATCAGATTCACAAGATACTTCACCATCAGTATAATAAATAAAAAAAGAGCCTTTCGACTCTTTTTTTACAAACCACATTATTTAATTATCAATCCTCTTCTTTTGAAAGACGCTCAAAGTAACTCTCAGCATCTTCCTCTTTAGGAGAATCTTCCTCAC
>Ga0114969_10001718_pt1 | contig 18435 bp, 12 predicted proteins | sample M_130807_MF_Meta_FD_87316 | JGI IMG/M metagenome (GOLD analysis project Ga0114969, IMG submission 87316) | Freshwater microbial communities from Lake Montjoie, Canada to study carbon cycling - M_130807_MF_MetaG | ecosystem: Environmental > Aquatic > Freshwater > Lake | place: Lake Montjoie...
CATGCTGCGCAACAAGAAGCTCGTCGGATTGCTCGGATCGCTGTTCGTCACCACCTGGCTTGGTGTGTTCTCGCCGATGCCGGCCGCCGCGGGTCGCATCAAGAAGAGCGACATCGACGGCGACGGCCTGACCAACAAGAAGGAACTCAAGATCGGCACCGACCCGGCCAACCCGGACTCGGATGCGGACGGGATCCAGGACGGCACCGAGGTCAAGAAGACCAAGACCGACCCGACGAACCCCGACACCGACGGCGACACGCTCGACGACGGCGACGAGATCGCGGCGGGAACGAGCCCGAAAGACGCCGACAGCGACGACGACGGCCTCGACGACGGCACCGAGGTCGACGACGGCACGGACCCGACCGACGCCGACAGCGACGACGACGGCGTCGAGGACGGCACCGAGATCGAGGGCGGCACGGATCCGAACGACTCGGACAGCGACGACGACGGCGTCGAGGACGGCACCGAGCTGGAAGACGGCACGAACCCGAACGACAGCGGCAGCCACGGGGGTGGCGTCGACGACTGAGCCGATCGGCCGCCCGTCACGCAGAGAGGCCCGCGGTGGGACGCCCCACCGCGGGCCTCTTCGTTTCGTGTAGCCCACCGCCGCTCGACAGCCCGGCCGCCACCGGGCGACGCTCGGCGTCCCGGGCGGACGCGCGCCCCTGGCATCGAAGACGGGTCGCGCGCGGCGATCTTCCTCAGCGCGTGGTCTTCACCCGCTCGATGTACTGGCCGGTCGCCGTGTCGATGCGCACCCGCTCGCCTTCCTTGACGAACGGCGGGACGTTCACCATGAGGCCGGTCTCCAGCTTCGCGGGCTTCGGGCTGTTCGACGCTGTCGCGCCACGCATCTCGGGCTGCGTCTCCACGACCGTCAATTCGATGATCGCGGTCGGCGTGATGCCGATCGGCTTGCCCTCGTAGGTCTCGACCTCGATCTCGGCGTTGTCGATCAGGTAGTAGACGTTGTCGCCGAGGGCCTCGGCGTCGAGCGTGATCTGCTCGTAGGTCTCCGTGTTCATGAAGTGGTAGTCGTCGCCCTGCTTGTAGAGGTACTGCATCTTGTGCTGCTCGAGCGTGACCCGCTCGATGGACTCGGTGGAACTGAAGCGCACCTCGATGGCCGTGCCGGTGAGCAGGTTGCGGATACGGGCCTGCACGAAGGCCCGCAGGTTGCCGGGCGTGCGGTGCTGGAACTCGAGGACGCGGTGGGGCGCGCCGTTGTGGGCGATGACGATGCCCTTGCGGATTTCGCTGGCGTTCATGCGCTGGATTCTCCTCGGACGAATGTGGCCGCGCCTCGGCGCAGCCCAGGCGAGGATCCTTACACCAAGAAACGGTCGGAGCCAGACGGCCGGGCCGGGCCCCGCGACCGCGCCGTTCGGGGGTCCCGGCGGCAGGTGCGCCCTCGGCGGTCGCCGGTCAGGGAGTGCCGTCCCGGGCGACCGGGACGTAGCGGACGAGCACGCGCGAGCCGTTGGCGAGCCCCTCGCGAAACGAGGCCTCCCAGCGCGGCCACCGCGCTGGGTACTTCGCCGAGTAGGCGGCGCACAGCATGTCGTAGCGCTTCGGATCGGAGACGAACTCGCCGCGTGCGCGGATCGACGGCCCTTCGGGACCGCCGATCCAGATCGTCGCCATCGGCCGCTTCCAGCGGATCCGCTTCGCACGCCAGGACTCCGGACTCGTGCCCACCCATACCGAGCCGTCCTGCCAGGTGAACCAGATCTCCGCCTTGCGGCTCAGCGTCCCATCCTTGCGCGTGCTCGAGATGTAGACGAACTCGGACTCGCGCAGCAGGCGTTCCTGCTCGGGCGTGACGACCGAGGGCGGCGCGTCCGCCGCGAGGGCGGCCCCGCCGAGCGAGGCGTCGCAGCCGCCGGCGAAACGCGCCGCGAGCGGCAGGACGGCGAGGAGGCCGGCGACGCGCCCGGCCCCGGCCAGGAGTCGTCGCCGCGCGATCGGCATCTCGTCGAAAGCCGACGTGTCCAGGAAGGAAGGGCGAACGTCTCTCATGCGGGAGAGGCTAGCCCGAACCGGTGCACCCGGCGAACCGGTGCATCCGGCGGCGGCTCACCTCCCGGGTGCGGGCAGGAGACCCAGGCTGACGCCGGTCGTGCGCCGGATCGACGGCCCGGCGAGCGGCTGCGCATAACTCGCGACCAGCACCGGGCCGACCCGCGCCGGGACCCGCCCCTGCCGCGCGTGCAGGCCGAGGAGGCGGCGGATCGGTGCGACGAGGCCGACCGCGGGGCGCAAGGCGAGCGGACCCGGATCGCCGCCCGAGCTGCGCAGCACCTCTTCGACCCGGCTCATCGCGATGCCCGGCGAGCGCAGGAGCACCCGGTCGGCGAGGCCGTAGCCGTCGACGTAGGCCTCGAGGACCGCGTTGGCCGGCGAGTCGCGCTCGACCACGACGAGCAGCGATTCGCCGGGCGCGAGTCCGCCGACCGCGTCCTGCGCGAGTCGCGCGATCGCGCGGGTGTCGCGCAGCGTCTTCGTGCGCGCGAAGAAGAAATCCGGCGCGACGACGAACGCGCGCATGACCGGCCCGGTCACGAGCGCGACCAGCGCGAAGCCGACCGCCAACTCGATCGCCTGCGCTACCCGGCCGGCCGTCGGACCTGCACGGCCGTCCGTGGTCGAGCCGAGTACGCGCCTGCTCCCGCGACGCAACGGGTCGAGGCGGCGCAGGACTTCGAGCGAGCCGCCGGCGAGGAGCATCAGCAGGTAGGGCAGCAGGAAGAGAGCGTGGCGCCCGTGGAAGTAGTAGCCCTTGCGCGCGACGAGCAGCGCCGTCGCAGGCAGCGCGAGAAAGCTCGCGGCCATCGCGACCGAGGCCGCACCCGAGCCGCCGCGCCGGCGCTCGGCGAGCACCGCGAAGGGCACTGCGGCGAACCAGGCGGCGAGCAGCGCACGCGAGCCGCCCGAGAGGAACCAGAGCGAATCCCGGGTGACGCTCCACGGCGTGACGAACACCGTCCGGGTGAAGCGCGCGTCGAGCGCGATGCCGCGGAACCAGAGCAGGGTGGCGGCCGCCGTCGCCGTACCGATCGCGAGCGGAACCCAGGCCCGCCGAGCGGCGGAACTCTGCAGCAGGGCCCGGAGCGCCAGCACGGCGCACTGCGCGCCGACCGCGAAGGCCGCGAGCACGCCGGTGAACACCCAGGCCAGGTCGGCGACCAGCAGTGCTGCGCGTGCGCGCCGACTTCCCGGACGTCGCTCGAAGGCGAGGAAGGCCGCGAGCGCGAGCAGCGACCCGAGCGTCATCAGCGAATAGGGCCGCGCCTCCGCCGCGTAGAGGATCGCCGGCAGCGAGGTCGCGAGCAGGAGTGCTGCGAGGAGGCCCCCCGCCCGGCCGAAGAGTCGCGCGCCGACCAGTCCTTGCGCGGCGACCGCGAGCACGCTCCATGCGCAGGACGGTGCGCGCAGGTGGCGCTCCAGGTCGTCCGGCGAGGGAGCGGGGGTCGAGCGCAGCCACGCGTGCAACAGCACGTAGTCGAGCGGCATCGCGCCGGCGTTGCCGGCGATCGGCGAAGCGCCCCACTTCACGGCGGGAAGCAGTTCGGCGATCGGCCGGTCCACGGTGCGGACCTGGACCAACTCGTCCCACCACAGGCTCGGCGTGCCGAGGTGGACCAGTCGCAGCCAGGTGCCGAGTGCCAGGACGGAGGCGCCCGCGGCGAGCGCGGCGAGCGCCGTGCGCCTGCGGCGCCGATCGTCGCCGGCGGGCGCATCGGGGCCGTCCACGGAGGCGACGCTAGCAGACCCGGTCGCAAACGGGCTACGAGGGCGCTCGATGACCGATCGCGACGCGAGGGCGCACGACGAGTTGCTCGCGGCCTATGCGCGCTCACACGTCGAGTTCCGCGACCCGGCAAGCGGCGTGCCGTGCGTCCTCTGCCCTGCGCCGCTCGGGACGGTCGGCCGCTGGCCGTTCGCGGGCGTGGCGATCGTCCCGGTCGTCACCGCCTGGCATCCGCGCAGCGATCCGCGCCGCGACCCTTCGCGCAATCGCGCCGATCAGGAGGAGTTGCGCCGCTCGATCGAGGGCGACGGCTTCGCCGCAATCGACTGCGTCGGCGTCGGCCCCGCGACCGACGCCGAGGCCGCCGCGATGCACGACACGGGCGGGGCGGCCTGCGCGACCGCGAGTGGCCGCTGGGCGGAGCCCTCGCTCCTCGTGCCGGGAGCACCGCGTGCACTCGCCAGACGCTGGGCCGCGCGCTTCGCGCAGAACGCGATCTACGTCTGGACCCCGACGGAGTGGCGCGTGGTCGGCGTCCTCCTCGAGATGGACGACGTCGTCCTCGGCTGGAGTCTCTCGCCGGCGCGGCGGTGAGACGCGAGCGCCGGCGCCGCGCGATTCTCCGAGGGCGCGACCCGAGGCGCCCCGGGCGTGTGGTGCCCTCAGCGCGGCATGCCCGACGGCTAGCGCGCCGCGAGGTCGCGCCGGCGCATGACGATCGCGACCACCTCGTCGGGGTTCGGCGTCGGCTCGGTCGCTTCGGCCTCCCACAGGAAGCGGCTCGACCCGTCGGGTTGCGCGACGACGAAACCGCAGGGCGCGTAGCCGTCGCGCAGGTAGGTCTGCATCTCGTCGAGGATGCGCGCGTCGGCGCCCTCGTGCCGGACCCAAGACGTCGGCACGCGGATCGATACGACGTAGGCGGGTCGAACCGCGGCGACCTCGCGCATCATCTCCTCCTGCATGGCGCGCGCCCTGGGCTGCACCTCGAGCAGCGGGTACATGTAGACGTGGCCGGTCGCCGAGCGGCGTCCGGCGAGAAACGGGATCTGCGGCTCGGAGCCGAAGACCGCGATGCGGTCGTCGGGCGCCGTGTGCGCCGCTAGCCAGGCGGCGATGCCCGCCGACTCCGGGAAGGGATTGTCGCCGAAGATCACCCGCGAAACCTGCTCGGGGGTCGAGAAGAACAGCAGGGTGCGCGGAGCCCAGAGCGACTGCGCGCCGGCGAGCAGCACCAGCAGGGCCGCGGCGGCGAAGGCGGTCGAGGCGCCCCCACGGCGCGCGAGTGCTCGGGCGAGGGCCGCGACGGCGGCACCGGCGAGCAGGGCCGCGGCCGGCATCGCGAGCAGAAAATAGTGCTCGCGAAAGGTCAGCCCCGGGCACACGCCGAGGAACGAGAAGCCGAGCAGCACGAGCAGTCGCGCGCGATGGGGAACCCGCTCGCCGGGAAGCAGTGCCAGTACGAGTCCGGCACCGACGAGCGCCCACAGGAGCGGCGCCTGGCGGACGATCGCGCCGAGCGCGATGCGCAGCCAGAGAGCGCCCCCGGCGAGCGGGAGCGGTGCCGCGTAGCCCGCGCCGTAGCCGAAGAGCCAGCCGGCCACGTGCGCCAGGTCGCCCGAGAGCGCGGCCCATAGGAGCACGAGTGCGGTCGGCAGCGCGGCGGCCCCGACGAGCAGGAGGGCGTCGCGCGGTAGCATGCGTCGCCCCGGGCGCTCGCCCTCGCCGCTCCGCTCAGCGGCGACGAGGCGCGCGAGGGCGAAGCCGAGGAAGACGACGCCGGGTTGTTTCATGACGACGGCCACACCGAGCGCGAGTCCGGCGCCCGCGATCCAGGCGCCGCGGCGCGCGGTCGATCCCAGTGCGCGTTCGAGCGCGAGCAGCCCGGCGAGCGCCGGCAACACGACGAAGTGGGTCGCGTGGCCGAACGGCCCGAGCATCGCCGTCTGCAGCGAGAGGAAGGCGAAGGCGACCGCGGCCCCCATGCCGCCGATCGCCCCGAGCCACGACCGACCGAGCAGGAAGACCAGCGCGGTCGAGGCGAGGTTCACCGCGAGCAGGCCCGAGCGCACGGCGGCCGGTGTCGGTCCGAGCAGGGCGATCGCGGCCGCGTAGGCGACGTGCGTTCCCGGCAGCTTCATGCCGTAGACCGAGCGGAACGGCGGCACTCCCTCGAGCAGCAGGCGGCCGGCGTAAGCGTACTCGCCTTCGTCGCGCTCGAGCGGCACGTCGAGCAGGTGCCAGCGGATCGCGGTGGCCGCAGCGGCGGCGGCGAGCGCGATCACGACGGGCATCGCGCCGAAGCCCGGGACGGGGCCCGTGCCGCGTCGGGGCTCGCGCGAAGTCGTATCGGGCCTCCGGCTCACGCCGGGGACGGTATCAGGATCGCGGCAGGCAGGTCAGCAGGAGCTTGTCGGTATCCGACCGGCCGTCGCTCGAGACGGTCTTCACGTCGATCTTCATCTTGCTCGGGCGCAGCCCGCCGCTGCCGAGCCGCAACTCGAACTGCATGGTCTCGCAGTGGTTCGGCGTGGCGTTGCGGAACAGGCCCGGCCGGACCCCGAAGTTCCCCGTCGGGCCGAAGGCGTCGACGATCTGGCGATAGACGCTGCGATCGAAGGCGATCGGACTCGCCTTCTTCGGCGAGCGCACGTCGAAGCCGGACACGTCGCCGGGCCTACAGGCGGGCAGGCGCGGGTCCGCGTTGTTGGTGCACATGGCCACGGTGAAGATGCAGGAGTCGGTCGGTCCGCCGGCGTCGCAGGCCGGGTCGCCCTCGTGGCAACTCGCCTTGGCGATCGGAGCCCCGGCCCGGTCGAGCGGCAGGTTCACCCCCTCGACACGCCATTCCACGAGGCACTCGTTCGTCGAGCGGGTCGAGGACGAACCGGGTGCGCAGGAGTTGCCCGGCGCGCCCCCGGTGCAGCCCGGGTCGCCCTCGGCCGGTTCGTTCAGCACGATGCCGCCCTTGCCGACGTTGCGCACCGTCGCCGTGGCCCCGCCCGGCCAGCGGACGTCGAGCGTGTCGAAGCGGCTCGCCGAACCCAGTCCGAAGATCGCCTCGGCGGGATCCTGCGACTCGAAGTTGCTACCCGCTCGGATCTCGCGCATCTGGTGCGAGGATCCGGCGCGCGCGGTGATCCGGGTGCCGAGCGCCTCGGAGTTCGCTCCCTGGCCGCGGAACTTGACGGTGAGGCTCGATCCCCCGGCGTCGTTGCGCAGGAGTTTCGGTGCGCCGTAGTTGTTGGTGAAGAACAGGTCGACGTCGCCGTCGCGATCGTAGTCGAAGGCGACCACGCCGCGGTTGTCGTCGGTCACGGCGGTTCCGAGGGCGGCGGCGCTCTCGGTGAAGCTGCCGTTCCCGTTCGAGAGGAAGAGGCGTGCCGGGTCCGAATGGAACTCCGCGGATTGCGGGAAGTGCCCGTAGCCGTTCACTTCGACGAGGTCGGGATCGCCGTCGAGGTCGACGTCGGCGAACGTGGAACCCCAGCCCCAGTAGCCGTGCCGCACGCCCGCGGCTTCGCTCACGTCGGAGAAGTGTCCCGTGCCGTCGTTGCGGTAGAGGCGGTTGCCGGTGACTCCCCAGTAGCCCTCGCTCGTGCCGTTGGGGTCCCAGACCGAGGAGACGAACCAGTCGAGGTCGCCGTCGCCGTCGAAGTCGCCGACCGCCGCACCCATGCCGTTCTCGTCGTCGGGGACTCCGTTCTGCTCGACTAGGTCGAAGGTTCCGTCCTGCTGGTTGCGCAGGATCTTCGAGGCGCCGAAGTCGGCGGCGACGAGCAGGTCCGGCCAGCCGTCGTCGTCGATGTCGGCGAAGTTGCCGGTGAAGGAGTAGTCGACGTCGCTGCTCTCCAGGGGACTGCGGAAGACGGGGATGCCCGCCGCCTGGCTCACGTCCGTGAACTTGCCGCCGCCATCGTTGCGCCAAAGGCGCCCGGTGGCGGCCGGGTCCGACAGGGTGGAGCCCCAGCGCGTGACGAAGAGGTCGATGTCGCCGTCGCGATCGTAATCGCCGAAGGCCGCGGAGTAGCTGTTCCCGGGCAGCGCGAGGCCGGTCCCCGTCGCCAGCGCGAAGGTGCCGTCCCCGCGATTCAGGTAGAGCCGCGGCGTCGTCTCGAGGAGGCCGAGCAGCAGGAGGTCGAGCCAGCCGTCGCCGTCGACGTCGGCGAACGTGCCGCTCGAGATCAGGCCGCTCACCGAGGAGAGGCCGGCGTTGAAGGTCTGGTCGCTGAAGGTGCCGTCGCCGCGGTTGCGGTAGAGGCAGGGGAAGCCGACGCTTCCGCGCGTCACGTAGAGGTCGATGTACCCGTCGCGGTCGTAGTCGCCCGCTCCGGCGCCGCCGCCGAAGATGCCCACGGTGTCTTGGTCGTGGATCGCGAAGGCATCGATCCCGGCCGCGGAGGTCACGTCGGTGAAGGTCGCCTCGGCGTTGCCTGCGACGAGCAGGGCGAGACCGGCACAGAGCGAAAGCAGGACGTTGCGAAATCGGACCGACCGGGGGGACCCGGAAGGAGCCGAGGAGTGTCGCCGAACCCGCGTTTTGCGCATGCCCCGTTTCTACACGGGGCGTCGAGCCGCGGGCAACATCGGGAAATTCCCTAAGCCCGGCTTTCCCGCTTGCCCGGAGCGCGACCAAGGGTCTAGACCCGGATCGGTCTGGTGGGAGGTGGCCCGCACGCCCCTCTCACCCCCCGGGGGGAGACGGAGCATGGGGAGAACATCGGCCCGAAGGTGGCCCTCGACGATCCTGACGGTTTTTGCCGTTTTCGCCGGCATCGAAGGCCGGGCCGCTGCGGAGCCGCCTTCCTCCGCGCAACGGCGCTGCCTGGTCGAACTCGACCGCGCGGGGGCGCACGTGGCCGGTCTCGTCGACGCCGAGTTGCTGCGCTGCACCCGGGCGGCCTCGCGCGGGGTCCTGCCGTACGGACAGTCCTTCGAGCAGTGTCTCGACGCGGATCCCTCGGGCCGGGTGCGTCGCGCCCGGTCGGCGACCGAGATCGCCGAGGCCCGCTGGTGCGACCAACCGCCGCCGTTCGGCGTGCGCAACGCCGCCTGGGCCAACCGCATGGTCTCGACCCGGCACAAGTCCGTCGCGCTCTTCGGCGCGCACCCGGGGCAGGCCCTCGGCTCCGGCGCCGCCGCGCGCGACGTCGCCGCCTGCCGCGTCGCCGGGGCGCGCGCCATGGTGCAGGTCTCGAAGGCGCGCCTGCGCGAGTTTGTCGATTGTGCCGAGGCCGGACTCGCCTCGGGGAAAATCGACTCGTCGGCGGCGCTCGAGGCATGCGTCGGATCCGACGCCCGTGGCCGCGTCGCGCGCGCGACGTCGCGTGCGAGCGAGGAACTCGCCGCCCGGTGCGGGTCGGGCATCGTCGCCGAGGCGCTTCCCGGAACTTGTGGATCGAGCGATGCGGCGGATCTGGGCGGCTGCCTCGAACCCCAGGCGAGTTGCGACGTCTGCCTCGGCCTGAACGATGCCGAGCGACTCTCGGCCGTCTGCCATCGCTTCGCCGACGGTGTCGCGACCGCCTACTGCGGCGACCGGCCGGCGGACGACCACTCGGCCGCACGCGCCTGGGACGAGGCGCTGCTCGCGGCGATCCGCATCGACCTGCCGCGTCCGGTCGTGCACGCGCGCAATCTCTTCCACCTCTCCACGGCGATGTGGGACGCGTGGGCCGCCTACGACGGCACCGCCGACCAGGTCCTGCACCAAGAACGTGCGAGCGCCGCCGACGTCGCCGAGGCGCGCGACACCGCGATCAGCTTTGCCGCCTACCGGCTGGTGCGCCATCGCTTCGCCGCTTCGCCAGGTGCCGCGACGACCAGCGTCTCGCTCGACCGGCTGTTCTACGCACTCGGCTACGACAAGTCCTTCGTCTCGACGGCGGGCGACACGCCCGCCGCGCTCGGCAACCGCATCGCGGCCCACGTGATCGCCTGGGGGCTCGACGACGGCTCCAACGAATCGACGAATTATGCGGACCCGACCTACGCCCCCTTGAACGAGCCCTTGATCGTCGTGAACCCCGGCGCGGAAATGATCGACCCCGATCGCTGGCAACCGCTCTCCCTCTCGGTCCAGATCGGCCAGAACGGCGTACCCATTCCCGGCAACGTACAGAAGAACATCGGCAGCCAGTGGTACGGGGTGCGACCGTTCGCGCTGCAACGCAGCGCACCGGACGTCCCATACTTCTCCCTCGACGGCCCGCCCTCGTTCACGGGACCGAGTCACGCCGAGTACGTCGCGCAGGCGGTCGACGTGATCGCCCGGCAGTCCATGCTCGACCCGACAGACCCGACGATGATCGACGCCTCGCCCGGAACGATGGGCAACAACCCGCTCGGGTCGAACGACGGGACCGGTCATCCGGTCAATCCCGTCACCGGCCAGCCCTACGCACCCAATCCGGTCAAGCGCCAGGACTACTTCCGCACGCTCGGCATGTACTGGGCCGATGGACCGCATTCCGAGACGCCGCCCGGGCACTGGAACGTTCTCGCGAACGGCGTCGCCGACTCCCCCGGCTTCGAGCGCAGGCTCGGCGGCACCGGGCCGATCCTCGACCGGCTCGAGTGGGACGTGAAGGTCTACCTCGCGCTCAACGCCGCGGTGCACGATGCCGGCATCGCCGCCTGGGAGCAGAAGCGCGTGCACGACTCGGTGCGCCCGATCTCGATGATCCGCTTCCTCGCCGGACTCGGTCAGTCTTCCGACCCGCAGGGGCCGTCCTACGATCCCCTCGGGCTGCCGCTCGTCCCGGGACTCATCGAGGTGATCACACCGGAGAGTAGCGCCCCCGGCGAGCGCCATGCGCACCTGGCCGCCTACGTCGGCGAGATCGCGGTGCGCGGCTGGCGCGGCGAGCCGGCCGACCCGACGACCCAGGTCGGCGGCATCGGCTGGATCCGCGCGCTGAAGTGGCTCGCCTACCAGCGCAAGACCTTCGTCACGCCCGCCTTCCCCGGCTTCACCTCCGGGCACAGCACCTTCAGCCGGGCCGCCGCCGAGGTGATGACGGCGGTGACCGGAAGCGAGTTCTTCCCCGGCGGGTTCGCGGAGTTCGTGGCGCCCGCCGACGTCTACCTGCCGCCCGAGATGGGGCCGACCGAACCGGTGCACGTGCAGTTCGCCACCTACTACGACGCGGCCGATCAGGCCGGGATCTCGCGCCTCTGGAGCGGCATCCACGTTCCTGCCGACGACGCACCGGGCCGTCGGATCGGCTCCGCCTGCGGACTCGGCGCGATCGACCTCGCGCGTCGCTACTTCAACGGGACCGCGCTTCCCTGAAGCCGGTGATTCGCGGCGCCGCGCACACTCCCGCGCGTCGCGAGCGGACCCGACGGCGCCGGCGCCGCCCGGTCCGTGGAAGTCAGGCGACCGCGGCCGCCGCGGCGGTCGACGCCGCCTCGGTCGCGTCGGCGCCGGGCGCGAACGGCCCGAGCTTCCGGCGGCGCAGTTCCCGGGTCATGAGGCGGCGGAACTCGGCGTTGCGGAAGAGCAGCAGGAAGACCGTGCCGAAGTAGCCGAACGGCAGCTTCGGGCTCTCGTCGAAGTGGCGCAATTGCGCATAGGGCCGCGCCGCATGCGCATGGTGGTCGGCATGCCGCGAGAGCCCGACGAGCGTGTACAGGGTGAAGCGCGAGTCGGTGTCCCAGGAGTCGATCGGCGTCACCTTGCGACCGGTGCGCGCGAGGCCCCAGTGCTCGAAGTAGTTGACCGCCTCGAGCAGGCGCACGGCCATCACCGCCTGGAGGACGTAGATCGCGAACGGCGCCCGGCCGAGCAGGACGAGGACCAGCAGGGCGACGCCCCACTCGAAGACCAGCCCGTGCAGGCAGCGGTTCTCCAGCATGCGCGGGTCGTTCCAGGCCATGTCCTCGTCGCCGAGCCGCTTCTTCTCGAGGCGCCATGCGCTGCGGAACTGCGCCGGCACGGTGCGCAGCAGGAACGCGACCGCGGTCTCGCCGAAGCGGGCCGTCGCCGGATCCTCCGGCGTGCCGACGCGCGCATGGTGGCCGCGCACGTGCTCGACCGTGAAGTGCTCGTAGAGCACCGAGGAGAGCAGCAGCCGGCCAAGCTGGATCATGTGCCGCTGCGGGCGGTGGATCAACTCGTGCGCGACGACGATGCCGCAGTACCCGGAGTCGATGCCGACGAGCAGCAGGCCGACCAGCGTGTTTGCGCTCCAGAAGCCGTGCAGCGCGACCATGCGTACGAGCAGTACGACGTTCAGCAGGTGCAGCGCGACGAGCAGGTAGAGGACCGCATCGAAGGGGCCCTGCGACATGTCGGCCGCGGGCTGGCGGAGTTCCGACGGGCTGCGCATGTCGGCGATCACCGAACCCACGACGACCAGGAACCAGGGCCAGGCCTGCAAACGGCCGTGCGGCGCCGAGAGCAGATAGGCGAGGCAGGTGAGGGGCAGGACGAAGCACAGCAGGTGCAGCGTCCAGACCCGTGCGGTCTCCAGCGGGGAGGCGGCGGGGCCGGCACCCGGGACGATGGCGGAGGCGGTGGGTTCCATGGGCTCTCCTCTGCATACGGATTCGTATGTGGCGTCGGGCTTTTCACATACGTCATCGTATGTCAATCTCGGGCATGGCTTCGGGCACGGCGACCAGGCGGGAATCGGCGAAGCGGGAAACCCGCGAAGCCCTCATCGCGGCGGCCCTCGCCGAGTTCGCCGAGCATGGACTCGACGCCCCGAGCCTCGATGCGATCTGCGCCCGCGCCGGCTTCACCCGGGGGGCTTTCTACGTGCACTTTCGCGATCGCGACGACCTCATGGTCGGCGTCCTCGAAACGGCGCTCGGGGCTTTTCTCGACGCGATGATCGCGAGCGGCGGCGAGGCCGACGACCTCGAGCGCACGGTCGACCGCTTCGCCGAGGCGATCACCCTGCTGTCATCGGGGGATGGCGCGGCGCTGGCGGTCGTGCCCGGCCCGTTCGCCGGCGTGCAGGTAGCCCAGTTGCTCGAGGGCGTGCGGCGCTCCTCCCGCCTGCGCGAGGGTTTCGTCGGCTCGTTGCGCGGCGCGGTCGTCCGGCTCATCGAGGTCACCAAGCGCGGACAAGCGGCCAACGCGGTGCGTCGCGACGTCGATCCCGGACAAGTCGCCTCGCTGCTCGTGGCGTCGGCGCTCGGCGTACTGGTCGCGCGCGAGGCGGGGATGCCGCTCGATCCGCCCGCGCTGCGACGCGCGGTCCTCCTCCTGCTGGCGGGTCCGCCGCGGGGACCGACCGCATGACCACGGCGTGGCGCTCTCTTCTCCTTGACACGTCGAGCGGCCGCGCCGTAAGAGCAGCGTGTCCCGCGACGAAACCAGCCGGTCCCGCCATCCCGCAGGGAGAAGTTCCATGAAATCAGCCCTCTTGAGCATCGCCACCGTCCTGGTCCTGGTATCGGGCTGCGGCAGCAGTTCCTCGGACTTCTTGCCGGACGCCGGCATCACGGTTCGCCCAGGCGAATCGATCCAGGCCGCCGTCGATGCCGCTGCACCGGGCGACACGATCACGGTGCTACCGGGCGACTACGTCGAGACCGCCGATCCCAAGATCGCGGTGCACGTGACCAAGCCCCTCAAGCTGATCGGCAAGAGCACCCTGCCCAACGCGAAGGTCCGCATCCTGCCGAACCCCGGCCAGCGCCAGGGCATCCTTGTCGAGCCCGCGAAGGCGGGCGATCCCGACATCGACGGCATCGAGATCAAGGGCTTCACCGTGGAAGGCTTCCCGAACAACGGGATCTGGCTGCGCCATACGAACAACTTCAACATCGAGGGCAACGAGTCGATCAACAACCTCGAGAACGGCATCTGGCCGACGCTCTCCGCGAACGGGCAGGTGAAGAAGAACGTCGCCTACGGGTCGCGCGACAGCGCGCTGTGGGTCGAGGCCGCCGAGAACGTCCGCATTGTCGAGAACGATCTCTCGCAGAGCCCGACGGGCCTCGAGATCACGGTCTCGAACGACATCTTCATCGAGCGCAACGACGTGCACGACAATGTCGTCGGCATCGGTCTCTACCATCCCTCGGGCGCCGGCCTTCCCCCGCAGGACTGGCCGCCGTCGCCCTTCCGCAACTGGCAGGTGAAGGACAACGACGTCCACGACAACAACCTGAAGAACCCGGTGTCGGGCGGGCTGGTCGGGGAACTTCCCCCGGGCGGCGGTATCCTGATCCTCGGCGTGGACGACGTCCTCGTCGAGAACAACCGGATGGAGCGCAACAGCTTCTTCGGGGCGGCGATGATCGACTACTGCGTCGCGGTGGACGGCTCGAACAACAGCTGCGAGAAGAACCCGCCGTATTACGCAGACACGGCGCCGGACCACATCAGCTTCATTTCCAACAACGCCACCACCAACGGCAACAACCCGCCGCCCGGTCCGTTCAAGGCGCTCGCCGGAGACCTCCTCGGGCTCGGCGGCAAGGACAACTGCGCGAGCGACAACATCACGACGAAGGTCGTATTCGCCCCCGAGTTGCCGCCCTGCTAGGCCCGCACGCGAGCCGTCCGGGTGCTCCTGGACGGCTCGGAACCTGAACCCCGGCTGAGATTCGAGACGCGGTGGGCGCCAGCGACTGCTCGATCGACCTGCGTCGATCCGCCGGGAGCGAGGCCGACGAGTTGACGGCCCTCTGCCGGCCGGGCGGGGCCGGGGCCGAAGCGGGCGAGCAGGCCGCGGCTGCCTACCGTGCGCTGGCCGGGGCGCTGGGGGTCGAGGGTTCGTCGTTCGCCGATCTGGCGACGGAGACTCTGTTCCTGCGCGACGTCCGTCGCGATCTTCCCGCCGTGCTCGATGCCCGCGCCCGTGTCCTCGGTGCGCTGGGACAGGCCGAGCGCGCGCCCCGGCCGGTCTGCATCGGGCAGGCACCGCTCGACGAAGGGGCAGTCCTGGAACTCGCGGCCTCCGCCGTGCTCCCGCGGCATCGCCGCGCTGCGGAGGTGCGTGACCTCGCGCTGGAGGCGGGTTGCGCCTGCGCTGGATGCGTCGGGTCGGGTGCGCGCCTGGTCCGCGTCGGCGCTCGGACCGTGCTCCACTCGACCAACCTGTACGGCACCGGCGGCGACGTCTTCGAGCAGGCGCTCGGCATGTTCCGCATGGCGGAGCGGCTGCTCGAGGCCTGCGGGATGGATTTCCGCGACGTCGTGCGCACCTGGATCCACCTCCACGACATCGACCGCGATTACGATGCGCTCAACGCGGCCCGCCGGGAGTTCTTCCGCCAGCGCGGCATCGCGCTGCGGCCGGCCAGCACCGGGGTGGGCGGGACGCCCTTCCCCGGCGTGCACGATTGCTCGCTGGCGTTGCAGGCGATGCGGACCGACGGCCCCCTGGAGGTCGTCGGGATGTCCACGCCTTCGCTCAACGAGGCGTGGAGCTACGGCGCGGACTTCTCGCGCGGGCTGCGACTCGCCGACCCAAACCGGGTGACGCTCCTCGTCTCCGGGACCGCGAGCATCGACGACGCCGGCCGTTCGGTCCACCCGGGCGACTTCGAGGCACAGGCCGAGCGCATGCTCGACAACATCGCGTCGCTGCTCGCCGGCCAGGGTACCGATTTCACGAGCATCGTCTCCGGCACCACCTACCTGAAGCGCCCGGGCGAGGCTTCGGCCCTGCGGGCGATCTACCGGCGACGCGGCTTTGCGGGCTTTCCGGCTGCGCTGGTCCGGGCCGACCTGTGCCGCCCGGAATTGCTCTGCGAGGCCGAAGCGGTGGCCGTACTTCCCGCCGGGTCGATTCGGGCGTAGAAAACAGGATATGCCGGTAGATTGCCGTCGCCGCGCAGGCGCCATCGTCGGGCTCGCCCTCGCCCTCGCTCTCTCCATGTTCGGCGCGGCCTGCGATCGCGACCCCGGCCGCAGCCGCAAAGCGAGCGGCCGCGCCGCGAGCGACGTGCCGGCCCCCGAGGCGCGGGCGACTTCGCCCTCGGTCGTGGCCCCGTCACCCGCGGCCGTCGCCGCTGCCCCGCATCCCATCGCGTCGAGCGTCGCTGTCGCGTCCGGCCCGGTACCCGTTGCCGCCGCCGGGGCGAATGCGGCGCCCGCGGCCGCGCCACCCGCCGCGCCGGCACCCTTGCACATCACCTACCCGTGGCCGGGCACGCTCTTTCCCCCGGAGAGCGTCGCGCCGACGTTTCTCTGGGAGGGCGGACCGGGCACAACCGGGCGATGGGACGTGGTGGTGCGCGATGCCGCGGGCGGCGAAGTGCTGCGCGACACCGTCAGCATGCCGAAGTGGCGGCCCTCGGAGAGCGACTGGAAGCAGGTGAAGCAGCGCAGCCTCGAGCGCGACGTCGAGGTCTCCGTCACGGCGTCGGCGGGCGAAGCCGGTGCGTCCGCCGCCTCGACGAGCCTGCGCGTTCGCACCTCGAAGGACCCGGTCGGCGACTCGCTCTTCTACCGCGAGGTGCCGCTGCCCTTCCTCACCGCGGTGCAGGATCCGTCCCGCATCCGCTGGCGCTACGGGACGATCGACGCCGAGGCCGGACCGCCGATCGTCCTGCAGAACCTCCCGGTGTGCGGCAACTGCCACTCCTTCGCCGACAACGGCAGCGTCCTCGGCCTCGACGTCGACTACGGCAACGACAAGGGAGCCTACGGCCTCGTGCCGGTGTCGTCGCACATGGTGATGGACGACCAGAAGATCATCACCTGGGCCGACTACAAGCGCGAGGACGGGGAACTCACCTTCGGACTCCTCTCGCGGGTCTCGCCGACGGGCCGCTACGTCGTCAGCACGGTCAAGGACCGCTCGGTCTTCGTCGCGATTCCCGACCTCATGATCTCGCAGCTCTTCTTCCCCATCAAGGGAATCCTCGTCGTCTACGACCGCGAGAAGAAGACCTTCGCGCAGCTCCCGGGGGCCGACGACCCGCGCTACGTCCAGACGAACGCGGTCTGGAGCCCCGACGGCAGGGAACTCGTCTTCGCCCGCGCCAAGGCGCACCATGCCGAGCACCTCGAACAGCAGAACAGCGCGCTCGTCGACGAGAAGGACGTCCCGGAGTTCACCGTCGACAAGCAGCCGTTCCGCTACGACCTGTTCCGCATCCCGTTCAACGGCGGCAGGGGTGGCAAGGCGGTGCCGCTGCAGGGTGCGTCGGACGACGGGATGAGCAACTTCTTCCCGAAGTACTCGCCCGACGGCAAATGGATCGTCTTCTGCAAGGCGAATAGCTACATGCTGCTGCAGCCCGATAGCGAGCTGTGGATCGTCCCGGCCCGCGGCGGGCGGGCGCGGCGCCTGCGCCACAACACCGCGCGCATGAACTCCTGGCACAGCTGGTCGTCGAACAGCCGCTGGCTGGTCTTCTCCTCCAAGGTGAACGGCCCGTACACGCAGCTCTTTCTCACTCACATCGACGAGAGCGGGAACGACAGTCCGCCGGTGCTGCTCGAGCGCTTCACCTCGCCCGACCGGGCGGCGCACATCCCCGAATTCGTGAGGCTGCCGGGGGACGCGATCGCCGACATCCGCGAGCAGTTCCTCGACCCGTACTCGTTCCTGCGCGCGGGCATGGCCAACGAGCGCACCGGCGACCACGCCGGTGCCGAGCGCGCCTTCCGGCGCGGACTCGAACTCGCCCCGAACGACGCCGAGATGCACAACTCGCTCGGCTGGACGCTCTTCCAGGACGGTCGCTCCCAGGAGGCGGCGGCAGAGTACGAGCGCTCGCTGGCGATCGACCCCCGACAGGCGAAGGCGCACAACAACCTCGCCCTTGCCCTGGTCGAGCTGGGTCGCATCGACGCCGCAGCCACGCACTTCAAGGCCTCGCTCGATCTCGACCCGCGGGCCGAGATCTACAGCGACCTCGGGTTCGCGATGGCGCGACTCGGCCGCACCGACGAGGCGCTCGCGAACTACCGCAAGGCACTCGATCTCGACCCGAATTGCGCGTCGGCGCACCTGAATCTGGCCGTCGTTTCCGTGCAGGCGGGCGATCTCGGCGCGGCCGAATCCCACTACCGTGCGGCTCTTCCCGGCCGTCCGACCGCCGAGGTTCACAACGGCCTGGGCTTCGTCCTCGTCCGCCAGGACCGCGCGGACGACGCCTTCGCGGAGTTCCGCCGCGCGATCGAGATCGACCCGCGATACGTTCCCGCGTACAACAACCTGGCCGAGGCGCTCGCCGCCCGGGGCGAGCTCGAGGAGGCGGAGCGCTTCTATGCCCGCTCGCTGGAACTGAAGCCGAGTCCGGGCGTGGAGCGCGCCCGCGAGGCCGTCCGGCGCCGCCTCGGCCGCACCGGACCTCCCGATCGGCTCGCCGGGGTGCCCGGCCCGGAGTCGGCGAGCCGGGGCGCCCCACCCGCCGTTCCATAGCGTCCGTTTTCCGGTTTCCTCCGGCCGTGCCGCATGGCACTCTGGCGGGCGACCAACCCGCGGCGCAGGCAGCCGACGTGTTCACGCCGCGCCGCGACCCAGCACGAAGGAGAGAATTCATGCAAGCATCGAAGAGATCGGCCCGTATCGGGGTGGCACTCGGCCTGCTCGTCGCGGTCGCGGCCGGCCGCCCCGGTTTCGCACTCGCCCGCGCGTCCGGCATCCAGCTCGCGCCGGAGTCCGATCGCTACTTCATCAGCAAGGACGTCGGCCAGGAGCGCTGGGCGATCACCTACAACCTCGACGACAAGACGGTGACCGGCAACGTCTTCC
>Ga0114969_10001723_pt1 | contig 18426 bp, 25 predicted proteins | sample M_130807_MF_Meta_FD_87316 | JGI IMG/M metagenome (GOLD analysis project Ga0114969, IMG submission 87316) | Freshwater microbial communities from Lake Montjoie, Canada to study carbon cycling - M_130807_MF_MetaG | ecosystem: Environmental > Aquatic > Freshwater > Lake | place: Lake Montjoie...
AAGTTGTATTAAGTGGGTTAAAACTTGCACTGTTTTCCCAATGCCCACCTTCTCTGCTTTGCCAAGTAGTTAAAGCAGTAATACTGCCTTCAGTTACGGGAGCACCAAGGGCTGTAAGAAGTTGTGTTGCCCAAGTTTTTTTATCTCCAGTTCCCTTAGAAAGTGACATTGAGCCACCGCCACTTGTTGCAACTCCTCCTAAAATATCTTGTGCGTTTACTACGCCAGCAAGAACATTTCCAGTAGAAACACCCATAGTTTGAGTTGCATTTACTCCACCACCAATGGGTAGTCCAGCACCCTTTAACTCTGCTGGGTCTACTGGATTGTTTGGTCCTTTCCATACTTCATAGTGAAGGTGTGGACCAGTAGCATTACCTGATTTACCTGACTTACCAATTTCTTGTCCTTGAATGATGCGAGTTCCAGGGCTTACTTGTTTGTTGCTTAAGTGAGCATAAAGAGAAGAGTAACCACCCTCATGGTCAATAATTACTGCTTGACCATAGTCAGCACTTAAAGTTGTGTTTGAAACAACACCATCTTTTACTGCAATAACTGATGTACCTGAATCAACGTTGTAGTCAGTTCCTTGGTGAACACCGCCAGTGCTACTCCAATTTCCACCTTGCGCTTCACGAGCACCGTACCCTGCGGTAATAAGTCTATTTGAATAACGCCCTGAACCCATGTTGCGTCCACCAAAAGATGAACCATAACCTGGGTTACCTCCACCCAAAGCAATTGCAGCACCTGCAGCAATTCCAATTGGATTTCCAGTTGCCATTAATCCAAATCCAACTGCTTTTTTTAATATACCGCCTAATTGAATACCGCCTTTTTTAAGGGCAGCACCTTGTGGGTTACCACTTAGGCCATCCATGTAACCTTTAAACAATGCCATTGATGCAATTACATCTTTCATAGAATTGTTAAAAGTTTCAATTGTTCCCGCTGCTGCTCCTAATCCAGATATAGTATTTTTTTCTGCAGCACCTTGAATCATTGTTGAGGAAGTGTTTGCACGAAATAATGGGTCAAAAGGATTTTGATTACCAGCAGCAGATTTAGCAGAGGCAAGGTCTGGATTTTTGCCAGATGCAATGTCAACAAAGGCTTGGCTAATCATCTGTTGTTGGTCAGCGTTCATTCCCATGCCCTGCAAGTTTAACCCAGCATAACCACTACGAATTGCTCCTTGAACGCCCTTTGCGGTTGCTCCATTAGGAAACATTTGACGATAAATTTGTTGAGCAATATCTCCAACGCTTTTTGAACTTCCATCGGCGCCCATAGTTGTAATACCGTATTGGTACAAGTTAGCACCCATTGGACCACCTTGAAGACCAGCAATTGCAGATGCAGCATTTTCGTTTTGCATTCCAAGGTATGTAGCAGCACCACGAACTTGTCGGGCTGCAGACAAGTAATCCATGCTTCCTGGGTTATACCCAGCATTAGTTAAAATATTTGCAACGTTTGCATCAGAACCAACGCTAGTAATACCACCACGAAGAGCGCTAAATGTTGCACGCTCTAATCCTGCACGCCCCATTCCTGGAGAACGTAATGCTGCTTGGTAGTAAGCACCAGCACGATTTACAACACCTGAAGAATCGGGAACCATGTTGTATAAAGTGCTACCAACTGTTGTCACCGCTTGCAAAGCAGATGAAGCAAGGCCAACCTTGCCCATTTGGGCATAGGTACCTGCTAAAGCACTAAACTGTGCTCCGCCACCATTAGGTGTTTTTGCGGGTGTTCCGCCTCCACCTTTACCACTTTGTCCACCACCATCCATACTGGTGACAGGTGGTGCTGGATTTAAGTATCCAAACGAAGCATCAAGACGATTGTTTCCAGCCCTACCATTACCACGTTGACCACCATTACCAAGTGCACCACGTACAGCAGAAAAAATGCCAACAGAGTCTTTACCTGCCAATGAAATGGCAACGTGCATTTTGTTAATTTGGTCGGTAAGTTTGGAGATGTCAGCGGTTAAGGCTTTTACATCTGCGGCGTAACCCATGTCATCTCCTTAACTCTTTAACTGGTGTATTTGTAACCAGTTGTCTCTTTCTCTAGGTGACAGAGCCTGTATCTCTGTCAACGTCCATCCAGTATAAAGTTCGGTTAGTTTTCTCCACTCAGAAAGTAACTGAGCGTAGGAGATTCGACTAGAACCGAAACAAGGTACCTAAACTAATAGGAACCTGTACCTCGCCTTCACAGTCTGGGCAAGCAAGTGTTAAGTCATTAAATTGTGGTCCACATACTCGCTTGTTGATTTCATCAACAATTTTGCGACGGTCTGTAAGTCCAAGGTTTTGTACTTGCATCTTACTGACTACTGGGGCTTCTCCAATTTTAACAACGGTTTGTTCTAAAAGAAGAGTGTTTAGTTCAGCGACTGTTTTGTCTGCACTAAGCATCAGTTCTTTCTGTGTAATACCTGTTGGTAGTTCTACTGTGTACTCTAAGGTTTTACCCTTTACAAGAAATGTACGGTCATTAAGAGGGTCTGTTAAAACTTTGACTTTAATGTCCTTATCAATTTCTACGTCAACATCTTTTGTTTCGGCACATGAGCCGCAATAGCCGCCCAAGTGTGCAATATTTCCAAATGTTGCTCTAAAGATTCCAAGAAGAAGCATGTCTCGGTCCCCTGAAAGAAGTTTGTCTAGCATCTGCTCTGTTACTGGTTCATTACCAATACGTACAGTTCCACGCTTTAAAATTGTTAATAGCGCTTTACCTAGAGTGCTTGCTTTTGAAATTTCTTCTTCGTCACGACCGTTTAGTTCACGTACTTCTGCTTCGGTAGCAACCTCCCCAGCGGATGTTATGTATCCGCCAGGAAGGTTAACTACTGTGTCCGAAGGAGAGGTAATGCGAATTTCTATTTCTTGTGGCTTTTCAGCCATTGCTTCTTGTACGGCTTTGTTTGCCATTGCGGGATTAGCCGCTGCACTAATTGTGTTCGTCATGTTAGTCCTTTGTTAGATTAGAACGCTGCTGCGTTTTCAAACGCCTTTGTAGTGTCATTGTACTTACCCCACTTGAGGTCAAAACCTTCGTGTACGAGGGTCATTTGCTCAACATAGAGTGCGTTATCTCCAGCGTTTAAGTCGGAGTATGCCACTGTTGTAGGCCATGCGTTGTAGACCTTAAAGCGCATTGCAACTTCATCTGTTGAAGTTGTTCCTGCTGTTCCTCCGCCAGTTCCAGATGATGGGACTGGGTGGTTAAGAACTGCAATTTCAAGGTCACAACGGAAGTTCTTGCCTGAGTCCAAAGTTGAACCGCCAGCCTGAACTGTTGCAAATAATTGCTTCATCCAATCCCAATTCTGGCTTGTACCAAGAATCACACCACGTTGAAGAGTCAACGGTGTGAATGAGGTTTGACCAGGAATCTGGTGAACAGTGGTGTTGTATCCACCTTCACGGTAAGGGATTGAGTCTGTAGTCACGGCAAGTCCTGACACTGATGTAAAGCCCATTGGAATGGTCTTTGTACCAAGTGCGGTGTTTGAAGTGTCCTGTGGTTGAAAGGTTACTAAGAACCTAAAGTTACGTACTGGGTCAGTAGTTAACCCTGAACGTGGATTTACGATTGCCATTGTATATTTTCTCCTTCGGCCTAGTTAATTGTCTTTTGACTTAAGTCAATGACAATAAACTCTGATGGGTATTGAAGAGCAACACCAACTTGGATGTGTACTTCTCCGTTAGCGATTGTGGTTGCTGTGTTGTTTTCTGCATCACACTTGATGAAGAAAGCCTGAGCATTAGTTGTTCCACGAAGTCCGCCTTGGTTTTTGTACTCAGAAAGAAACACATTAAGAGCGCTACGGATACGTGACCATAGTGCTTCATCGTTATTTTCAAAAATAGCAAACTCTGTGTTGTTCTTGAGTTGCTTGCGAATATAGATGAGTGAGCGACGCATATTTACGTACTTGTTCGCTGTTCCATCTTGCTTTAATGTACGAGCACCCATAACAGAAAGGCCTGCACCAGGAATCTGGCGAAGTGGGTTTACTGGAGATGTGCTTGCATTCATTGAATCTAGTTCTGTTGATGTAAATGACTTTTCTACAGCCACTACATTTGCAACAGTTGTTTGGATACCTGCTGGAGCCTTAAAGACACCACGGCTTGCATCTGTTGCCATGTAAAGACCTGCAACTGCACCAGATGGTCCAATAAGACGAAGTGAACCTGTTCCACGACCTACTGGGTCTGCAATGTACACGTGTGGATAGTAGACAGCGCCAAAACTGGTGTCAGTCAAACTTCCTGCCGCTGAAATTGCGTTAGCAACAGTTAGGGCTTCTGCTGTTTCAATAACAACAAAACCATTGTTTGATTCTGCCCATGAAGTAGCGGCATCAATTACTGCAACTTCACCAGAAGAAAGTGCTGCCCAAATTCCTGGAAGGAATATAACAAGAGGACGGTCTAGAGGTGAGAAACGTGCAAAAACTGAACTTCCACTAGCCTTGTAGTTTGTGTAATCAGTAGATGTTGCTGTTGTGCCATTTGTTCCACTTGTTAATGGATAGGTAGTACTTACTATACCTTGACCAGCATAACCAGCAATAACAGCAACTGAAATATTTGGAGAAACAGTATTAATTACAGTTGGACCAAAGTCACTTGATGTTGCATCGTCAAATACAACGTTTTCATAACTTTCTAAAAGAATATCGTCAGTAATGCTATTTGCAACACCTGATTCTTTGTAAAGAGCCAGTGTGTATGTGCTTGCAACAGAACCTGCAGTAACTACTACACGAAGGTTGTTTCCATCTGTTCCAGCATTTTTAGATGTAACAGTTACTCGTGCTGTGCTACCTGAATCTACTAAAGATACTGATGCAGCAACAGCGTCTGATTTAAGAAGGCGTTGAACATAAAGTTCTTTGCCACCGTTTGCAAAATATGCGCCAACTTGGAAGGTGGCTGGGTAGGAAGCGTTGTAGCCTCCAAAATACTTGGTAAATTCATACCAAGAGTTAACAAGCGTTACTGTTTCTGGGCCTTGTGCAAAAGGTGCAACAACGGCGCCAGCAGCATTTGCTGTGACTCCTCCTGTAAGAACAGGCGGAAGAAGGCGTTCACTGATGTAAACACCTGGGCGGCTATATGCCATTTCTTCTCCTAACTAGTTGGGTAAGGGGGACCTTATGGTTGCGAAATAGTGAACGGGTCAATAGCAGTAAACTCACCACGCCCAAGAATGGGGTTGTCAGTTGTGCTTGTAACGGATACTTGTAGCGCTTTGTATACTTGGTTGTATATTTCGGGTGCTATCTCGGATGAGACACGCACTGTGAAGGCATTTACGAACAAACGCTTTCCTTGCTCTGTTACGTCTCTCTTAGAAATGTCTAAGACATCTAAGCGACGAACAGTTCCATCATCAGGTTCGAGAATCCCGAATCGAAGAGGAAGTCTTGTATACATAAGTTGCGCCAACAATTCACGGTCATGCCGTGGTTGACGGGCGTATGTAGTTATTTGGTAATCAATATTTACTGGAATAGGCCAGTGAATCATCCAACTGTTTGTTTCTGGGTCATAGGCTGTTGGGTCATCGCCTTCTTGAACACCAGGCATAGTTTCTGGGTCAGGCAAATAATTAGGTTTTACCATTCCACGTGCTGCACGCATAATGTCTTCAGCAATATCAATCATGTCAATAACAATGTATGGGTATGACTGGTTACGTGGTTCTTGGTCAGGTTGACCAAACCACACATCTACGTTACGAGTAGCGTTTCCACCATCGTCTAACGTCTTTTGGTCAGTTACTTTCATGCCCTTAAGAAGGTCACGAAGAGCCTTATCTTCAGAAAGAATAAATGTCATAGTTCACCTATTACTTTATGCAGGGTCTTCATAAAGAAGGCATCAGCATCTTGAGTGCGGTTTGTAGAGCGGCGAATAGCAGCGGTAGGACGGCTGGTTGTAGTGCCGTATTCAAGGTCATGGGCTTCAGCAAGGTGATTGTCATGAATGTGAACTTCAAGTTTTTTGTCATTGTAGACAACGCCCATGTTACCAACAACGTGGCGAGGCCATCCGCTTGCTCTTGCTTCTCTACGAAGTTGCCCAGTCATGTAACGACTGGTTTGTTTGGCTGCGTGCTCTACGGCGCTATGGATATGATTCATTACTCAATCACCTTTAAGGCAGGTGTAGATAGCATGAATAAACCCCTTTAAAAAGCGCAAGTAGTGGGACTACACAGGCCCGCAGCGGGTTACTGATAAAGCAATGATAAAGAAAAAGCCCCACAATTGTGGGGCAATCTCTTACTTCTTTTTAATTTTTTTGGCTAACGCCTTGTCCATCTTCTCATCTTCTTTGCGAGATGGCTTCTTCTTGTCCATGGCCTTATCAGCCTTGGCAAACTTCTTCTTCTGTGCTGCAGTCATACCTTTCATGACCTTAGCATCTTGTTTCTTATCAGTCATCTTTGCCATTACTTCTTACCCTTCTTAGCGCTCTTGCAAGTTGCACAAGTGCACTTACATCCCTTTGCTGGCTTACCAGCCTTACATCCACATCCGCACTTAGCGCACATGTCTTTCTCCTATCGGTAGTTAGCGGTTTTCTTTGCAATTTTTTTAGGTTGTTCAACAAACTGCTTGCCCTTTTTATTACCTTTAGCCTTAGCCTTGTTGGTCGCAGCCTTTTCTGAAGGAGATAAAACATCCCATGCTTTGTCAGGTAAGTAACGTTTTTTGCCCTTTGATTCTTTTCCATCTGAAGTGCGCCATTTTTCATCGCCCCACTTCTTAAGGGACCGTTGAGGTTTAGCAAGAGCCATTAGTTTTTGTACCCTCCGCCAGACTTCTTGTACTCAGCAGCAAGAAGTTGTGCTTTTCTCGCGCTCCATTCTCCAGGGTCTCCACCTTTAGAACCAGCCTTAATCTTCTTAAAAAGTGAGGCACGCATACCAGGCTTAGTGTAGTTACCAGCCTCGTTAACCTTTGATTTCTTTGCAGCAGCCATTACTTACCTCGATTAGAACTGTGAGTTGAGTGCCATTTTTTTGTGGCGGCAACGCCTTGCTTTACTGTCTTAGCGCCAGCCTTCTTAGTTAAATTAATTTTATCGTAAGGGCCTTTGTTACCAGCGTGGTCAACAATAATGTCGCCCTTTTTATTCTTCTTAATGGTATGTTTTTCACCATCTGCTTTAATTGTTTTTGCCATTAAATCATTTTCTTTTTCTTTTTCTTTAGAGCCTTGAAATCATCTCCAGTAATTTTATTTGAAGGTTTAGCGGCACCAGCAATTTTCTTTTGCTTAGGAGATAGTTTGCCTTCTTTATGAGACTTCATAACTTTTTCTACCTTACCGTTACCCATCTTAGGTTTTGGAGTTGCCATTATTCTTCTTCTTCCTCTAGGTCATCTTCGTCAAATGCATGGTCATCAAACTCTTCTAATTCTACATCTTCAAACTCTTCTTCAAACAGTGAAGGGTCAATTTCTGCTTCAAAGTCTTCCACTTACATCTCCTTTTAGTTAACGGTTAGTCCAGTTCCTGAAAGAATCCAACGTTCTGCGCCCACTTTTAATAGGGTAACAATACGATTGGCTGAAATATTATACGTTTGATTACTGGCAAGTCCTTCACAAACTAAGGTTGTAGTAGAAGTGTTTGTTCTGCTTATCCGTAGTGTTGCAGTATCAGAGGTTACTAACCGTACGATAGTTCCAATAACAAAAGCAGCAGAGGTATTGCTAGGAATAGTAACCTGAACAAGCCCAGTACCAGAGGCGTAAATATGTTTTCCCGCATCTGTGAGCGCAAGAGAATATGTAGTTGGTGCAGTCTTTAACTGCTGTGGAATAAGTTTTGACTCAAGGGTTGTAACTCTTGTATCAATTCCAGAGATAGCAGTGTTTAAACGGGTACTCCAATTTCTATCTCCACTATTAGGCAATACGACTGTCATTTACACTCCGTAAGGTTCTGTACCATAAGCGCCGTTGCCGTAGCCATAGGTAACTGTTTGGTTGTTTAAATCTGCAAAGTTAAGGAACTGTGGGTCGTTAACGAGTTCTTCGCTATTGACCTGGTTGCAGTCAATTGTAACGACTGCGTAGTTATTTGCATAGCGACCGCGAGGTAAAACTCGTGTAGGAACAAAGACTTCATTTTGGAATACAATACGGTCTTTAATGTGAAGGTTAGGGTCTGTCAGAAGGGCTGGTAGAAGCCTCTCAGCATCTGCTACAGAGATAACAAGGCGCAAAGTATCCGTGGTGTACCAACCACGCTCATTCATCACGTTAGTACCACGAAGTTGTTGCGCCATAATAACGGGCACTTCAAGTGAGTCTTTCCATCTACGTCCTTTGCCAGGAGTCTGGCTAGATACGTCATAGGTATCGTCATAGACATCTGTAGGGTTAGTGGACATATAAGTTGCGTCCCAAACCCACCAGTCAACAATAGAACCTACTGGGTCACGAAGTTCGTCTACAACGCCCTCATTAATTGACTTGTTTTCAAAATCTATCTTGAAACGACCTTGTACTTTAGTTCCACGCATAGTGGTTATTGTCCCCTATCGTTTCTAAGAAAAAAGTATTAAGCCGTAATTTCTACCCAAGAGGTAGTTGCTTCATCCCACTCATACTCTTTGTCATCTGTAGGTTTTGCAACGGGTGCTTCCCACAGGTAAGACTCTGCGTTTTTAGTCCAAGATGGATACGGTTGAGGTGCGGCAAAGCCAATACCATCAAAGGTGTATCCAACACCAGCATAGTTTTTATGGATTGGAAATTTACCGTTTGAGTGAACCCCACCACGAGTATTGTAGGAAGTTTGTACCCATTCCCCACCTAAGTTTTGTTCACACCAATCGGGACCGTCAGCCACAATTACTTGCGTGACAACTCCATCTTCTACTTTTGCGTAGTGACCCATTACTTTTTCTCCAATCCATTGTAAAGTGACAATGTGTCAAAAAGAGTTACTTCTCTCCGTGTCACTATTCCACCTTCTTTATCTAACTTTGCTTCTGCTTCCGCTTCAGTTTCAGCAATGATTTGAACAACCATTGTGACTCCAAAAGTAAAACACTTATTAATCTTTTCTTCTTTTATTTTTGTAACATTATTTGTTTTTGCCATTTATTGCTCCCTAGTTAGACTGCATATCGTACAACAACAATACCTGAACCACCAGCGCCATTAGCCGAACCTGACATACTGTAATAGTTAATCAATGAACCACCGCCGCCACCGCCAGTGTTTGCAGTTCCGTTATTGCCATCTGAACCAATAGTTCCAGCACCGCCACCGCCTAAACCACCAGCACCACCTGCAGTAACAGCGCCACCACCGCCACCACCACCTGCAAAGTAATAATTGCCACCACTTAATTGACCTTTACCCGTAGCAGAACCAATAGTGTTCATAAATGCGCTAGTAACACCAACACCACCAGCACCACCAGTACTGGAAGAAGGGGCTGCTGCGCCTACACCACCAGCACCACCGCCACCACCTGCAGAACCAGGAGAACCGCTTGAAGATGAACCACCTGCACTACCTTGACCGCTAGTGCCAGTACCACCTCCCACAACGCTAAAGCCAGCACCACCGCCACCGCCTGAACCGCCATTAAATCCAACAGTATTGGTACCTTGCTGGTAGGAACCGCCACCGCCGCCGCCAACAGATGCAGTTAAAGCACCAAATTGTGAATTGTTACCACTTACACCTACGCCTCTAGCGTGAATACCGCCAGCACCAACTACAACAGCCGTTGAAGTAGAAACGCTTTGTGATGTGTGAACTAATAAACCACCCGCACCACCACCGCCACCAAGACCAGGCCAAAATCCTCCGCTTCCTCCACCAGCAACAACTAAAATATCGCAAGATAAAGTTGATGCAGGTACAAAAGTGCCAGAACCCGTAAATGTGTGGAACCAATAAGTGCCATCTGTATTTACAGTTCCACCCGTTGCTTTAGCAACATAGGTAGCGGTTGTATTTAATACTCCGCTACTGTTAAATGTGTGAATCGTATTACCACCCGAAGATGTAATTGTATTACCGCCACTTGCTTGTTGTGTACCGCTATATGAAAGTATAACTACGCCTGAACCACCAAAAGCAGGTCCAACACTTCCTGAACCTTTATTGCTTCCGCCACCGCCACCGCCAAGATTTGCAGTTCCAGCAGTTCCCGTATTTCCTGTACTACCTGCTCCACCGCCACCTGAACCACCTGTGCCAGCAGTCGTACTACCGCCTCCACCACCGCCAGCATAAGTAACTGATGAACCTGAAATAGAAACTGCTACACCCGCACCACCATTACCGCCAACTGCTCCTGTTCCTCTAGTTCCTACGGCACCAGCGCCACCGCCACCTCCGCCACCAGCAGCACCATTAGAACCTAAAGCACCTGCGTAACCTTGATTTGCAGTTCCAGTACCTCCAGTGCCAGAAGTGAAAGGCGATGTAGACATTGAGCCACCACCGCCACCTGAGCCACCATTACCACCCGATTGAAAACCGTCACTTCTAGATGAACCACCAGCACCGCCACCTGTTGCAGTTACGGTTGTTATTCCAGTTCCAGAAATGATTGAATCATTTCCATTGTTACCTCTGTTTATATCGTCTCCAATGTATGAGACACCACCAGCACCAACGGTTACTGTGTATTCCGTATTAGTTAATAAACTTAACGCAGTTTCTAAAGTTCCACCACCACCAGTTGCTGTAACAGTAGAGCGTAAACCTCCGCCACCTCCGCCACCGTATGGTCCTCCAGCACCTCCTCCAGCAACCACAAGGTAGTTAGCAGTAATAGTTACTAATGGAGTTACAGAGTTAGAAGAAGATGAGATAGCACCAGTAGCAGTTGAATTACCGCCACGAATTGTAAATGTATAAGCAGTATTAGCAACAAATGTACCAGTAGCAGTTCTTGGAGAAGTAGTTCCAGCATTAGTAGAAATATCTCCAACAGAAGGAGTTGCCGCAACCGTATATGAAGTAGGTGTTCCACCAGTAGCCGCTGCAGTAAAGGGAATAGAAACGGTAGTACCGTTAGTAACTGTTACAGTACCAATGGTAGGCGCATCTGGCACATCGGATATCTCCGTGACAGCAGTAAGACCATCAGGGGTGCCCTCAATGCGCTCATCTTGTGCTCTACGAACTGACACGGTACTCCTTAAATATTTGGGGCAAAATTAAATGACGAGAACGGCTGCTTCTTCTGCAGTCAATGGAGTACCAGCGACTAACTTAGCCTTTGCTGATTCCTTCAGTGCTGCCTTTGCTGCTGCTTCTTCTTCTCGTGCTGCCTGCTCTACGGCAAATGCCGCAGCATCAGTCTCACGCTGTGCAATCTCTTCACCTGTTAGTGGCACTTCTGCCACTACACCAGTTGAGCAATCTACGATTATCTTTGTTAGTGTCTCTGACATTAGTTTATCTCCTTGATTGTATGTTCTTCGTTATTGCAAATCCAAAGGCAGGTTGCCTCATCTAACACTGCTTCTTCATGGCACTTAGGTGGAATAAACGCCTGACGATTTCTATCAAAAGTATATCCGATTCCCGCAAAATTTTTGCGGTAAGGGTTCCCACCTAATTGATGAACTCCACCAATAGTGTTATAGGAAGTCTTATACCAACGACCACCTAGACCTAAGTCCATAGAGAGGAACTCATTACCACGATGCTCTTGGACATCAGGAACTACTAGTACACGTAGGACTACATTGTTGTTATCTATCTCTGCAAAATGACTCATACTGCATACCTCACAATAACAATACCTGAACCGCCTGCTGCGCCAGGACTATCGAGGTTTCCTGACGAACCACCACCGCCACCTCCGCCAGTATTAGCAGTTCCAGCAACAGCATCAGCGCTATTACGATTTCCTCCTTGACCGCCTCCACCTGTTCCACCCGTACCAGGAGTTGAACCAGTAGCCGAGACGCCACCGCCACCGCCACCTGCGTAAGTAGTAGAAGAGCCACTTATAGAAGACGTCACACCAACTCCACCAGCACCACCAGTAGTGTTTCCTGCAGCGCTTCCAACTCCACCTACACCACCTGCACCACCACCGCCACCGCCAAAACCACTAACAGGAGTACCACCAGCATAACCTTGATTAGCGGTTCCAGAACCACCAGAAGCAGTAGAACCACCGCCACCGCCTGAACCGCCTGTACTACCATTTGAGCCGTACCCACCGCTTTTTCCACCGCCAGTGCTTGTTATTGTAGAAAATACAGAGTTTGAACCATTGGTGGCAGTATAAGTTCCAGTACTGGTTCCGCCTGCGCCAATAGTAACCGTGTAAGCCTGTGCAGTAAGAGATAAGGCAGATTCTAATGAACCACCCCCACCTGTTGCAGTAACAGTTGAACGAAGGCCACCAGCACCGCCACCGCCTCCAAGACCGCCGCCTGCACCGCCACCGCCTGCAACTACAAGGTAGTCAGCAGTCAGCGCCTTCGCAGGAGTAAATGTTCCTGATGCCTTGAAAGTGTGGTACCAATAAGTACCGTCCGTCATAATCGTATCGCCACCTGTTGCGTATGGAGCAATGGCAGGGGTAGTGCCTAGTTTTGCTACGCCGTATAGGTAGAAGGTTGAGTACTGGGCAAAGGAACCATTACAGGTAAATTCAATTGAAGTAATGGCTGCGGTATTTGACCATAATCCAGCAGTTAAAGTTGCATAAGAGACTGATGTGTTTTCTTCTGAAGTTAAATCAGATGATACAGATTTGTAATTAGCAGAAGTGTAATTTGGAATATAGATAGTGCTACTGCCAAAAGTACTAGCCGTTGCAGTATTGCTATCTGTTTCACCCGTATAAAGAAAAGTAGTACCATAAGTACCGCTACTTGCACTTGAACCATTACCCTGCAAATATTTATTTGAGTATGAAGTAGCACTTCCATTAAATTTTACTCTAAATTCGGAATTATTATCTGCGTTAGTACCATCTCTTGTTGAAGATAAAATGACTAAATCGGTGTACCCAGTCTGTGGGATACCAGAGAATGTAACGCTGGATGCACCTGCTGCGCCGACTGTAATCTTTTCTAATAAAACATAATTTGCTGCCATAGTCTATGCCGCCGCGATTCCGTATAGAGAGAAGGTTGAGCCAACTGCATATGTTCCAGCACTATTAACTGTGATTATATTTATTGCAGCCGTTGAACGCCAAAGATTTACAATAGCATCAACACCAAGACCTGCCCTGTTTGCCCTACATAGTATTGTTTTGTATGTTGTTGTATTTGAGTAATTCATAATATGTGCAAATTGCACACTATCAAATTCAGTGCTATTGGTATCACCATAAGAATCTAAATAAGCACCTGTTTGTGCAGTATTTCTGGCAGAAAGGGCTGAAGTTCCGTCACCTGCTAATCTGGTTCTAGAATAATTTGCACCTGTATCTACTGTGCCATTACCTATTGTTAAATAATTATTTTGGGTACTGGCACCCACTTTGGCCCTTACTACTAATACCAAATCCGTATAAGCCCCTGAGATGCTAGAGAAAGTAACTGAGGCTGCCGTTGAGGATAGTGTGTTAGTTGCTAACGCTACGTAGGTGTTGCCTGCGGCCATTGTTATGCCCCCTTAATTCCGTAAAGCGCAAATGATGAGTATTGCTCAAAATTAAAACCATTATATTCTGTAAAAACTATTGAAGTGATTGCAGCCGTATTTCGCCAAAGACCAGATGTTAAATATACCCTACCTGAACCATTTTTATCATCTCCTGTTGCAGCGCGAAGTGTTTTATATTTATTAGTATTGGCATAATCTAAAATATCTACCACACCTGCACCAAATATACTTGCGGTATTACTTGCAGCAGAAATTTGATATAGAGAACCATAAGAAACTGTAGACTCTGCATATGACTCTGCTGCAGCACCATCTCCTTCAACCGTGTGCCTTGAATAATTAGTTCCACTATCACCATTAAACCTTGTCACTATGTATCCTTGGGTTTGCGTTCTACTTGAACGAGCAATATATCTAAGTTGCAGGTGCGTATAAGTAGCAGGGATGCTGCTAAAAGTAACGCTAGATGCTGAACTACTCAACGTAGTAGTAGCAATAGAGTCATAGGCACCAACAAGAAAACTTGTAGGAGTTACAGAAGATGATGCAGCAGACTCTGGCCCTGTGGCTGTTGAGTTGGTTCCCTTGACCTTGAATGTATAAGCAGTACCATCTGTCAAGCCCGAAACTGTAATAGGAGAAGTTCCTGTACCTGTTAAAGAGCCAGGGGTAGAGGTAGCGGTAAAGGTAGTGACCGCTCCACCTGTTGCTGCTGCTGTATAGGCGACAGTGACTGTACCTCCAGCAGCGGTATCTGTTACAGCGCCAATGGTAGGAGCATCAGGTACGTCAGAGATAGCAGCACCGCTCTTGGTGATACCTGACGTATTCGCTCTCTTGATATTAGCCATGTTGCCTATTGTCTCCTATCAATACAAATAAAAAAGGTCTTAATAATAAGAGGATTACCTACTTAATTAAAGTGTTTTCTATCCCATATTTTATCCCTATAAAAGTTCCAAAATACAGAGTGAGTTTTTTTGTCTTCTTTAGAGAAGTGTACTTGCAAAGGACTGCCTAAGTCATGGGTATTCATCTGCCAATTTTCCCTCTTAAAGGGAATTATTTGAGCAATTGCGGTACCAGCGGGTATCAAACCTTCAAAATTTGGTTCAGACAAAGTAAATGGGAAGTTTAACGGACTTGGGTGGTTATCTGTATCTACTATGGCTTCAAAAATTTTAATTGGAGAGTTATCTCTGTGCAACGGATTAATAACTGTAATTGAATATCCTTTTGGGGTTTTAATTGTCCAAGGGCTATTTACCCTATAAGCAGGAGAAATTAAATTTGGATATTTACCAACTGTCTCTGGGTGGTGAACACTCATGGGAATCCACTCTTTTGTAGAATTAGCATAGTTGTAAACTTGTCTTCCAAACTCATCAATTTTAAAGAAATAATCTACTTGTGTAAACATAATATATCCTGCAGTCATTGCATCAAATAATGGCATACATTTCTTTGCTGTTGATTCTCCCACATTAGAGTTTTGTTTAACAGTTTTTTTTCCGCCAATGTATGAATCAATATGTTTGTACCATTCTGGCATAACATGTTTAGCAGGTACAGGTGGGTAGTGAGATAATTCGTGTAAAGCAACAAACTCAATTTTTAACGTCATGCGACGATACTACCAGACTATCTAACAACCCATGAAAGGCTAGATTCATCCCAAACTTGTAGTTTACTGTGGTCAGTTATGGCTACAGGTGCTTCCCAAACACAAGTTTCTTCATTTAAAATCCAAGAAGGATAAGGTTGAGGGGCAATAAAAGCACCGTCTTCTCCTTTTTCTTCATCAAATGTATACCCAACTCCAGCGTAATTAAACCTATAAGGAGTTCCACCAAGCAAATGAACATTTCCAAGAGTGTTGTAAGAAGTTCTTTTACAAACTTGACCACGGAAATTTCCATACCATTCTTCAGGTGTCAAACCATCAAGAAGTTCTGTTTCATTTTTTCCAACAATTACTTCTGTGACAATTCCATCTTTAATAAATGCGTAATGAGCCATTAGAAACTCACCAACCCTGTTCCTGCTGTAAATGTGTAGACTCTATAACCTGAACGAGTTGCTGTGCTTACAGTATATGTAAGACCAGCACCAATAGAAGTAAGAGCGGCTGTAGTAGTAGGGTAAGCAAGAATCACAACACCGCTTCCGCCTGCGCCTGAGTACTGACCATAAGCGTTACCGCCTCCTGAACCGCCCCCACCGCCTCCCGTATTAGCATCACCAGCAGTTGCTGAGCCAACATTTCCAGCACCGCCACCGCCCGAACCACCACCAGCAGCAGAGCCACCTTCTGGAGCGTAGGCAGAACCACCTCCACCTCCGCCACGAGTTACAGAAGAACCAGTAATAGATGATGCAACGCCGTTACCACCAGAGCCGCCTGTACTGCCACCCCAGTCGTTACCTACAGCACTTGCTCCGCCGCCACCGCCTGCTGGGTATGGACCTGTTGCCTTAGAGTTACCACCAGCATAACCTTCTACTGGAGAATAAGAACCAGCATTACCACTACCTGGAGTGCCACCATAGTTAGAGCCACCACCTGAACCACCACTTTGTGGAGTTTCACCTGATGAGCCACCACCGCCACGACCTCCGCCTGTGGATGAAATAGTTGAGAATACAGAAGCAATTCCGTTAGTTGCTGCAGTTCCAGCCACGGCAGGACCACCTCTTGTTCCACCAGCACCTACTGTTACTGTAAATGAACCAACGGGCTGTGTAAATGTAGCATTGTAACGATAACCTCCAGCACCACCACCACCACCGATGTTTGCACCGCCTCCGCCGCCGCCACCCGCAACTACAAGTACTTCAACAGTGGCAGGAGTTGGAGTTACAGAGTTGCTCGCCGCAGACTCTGGTCCAGTAGCAGTTGAATTAGTTCCTTTTACTTTAAATGTATATGCAGTACCTGCTGTTAACCCAGAAACTGTAATAGGAGATGTAGCAGAGGTACCTGTAATAGAACCAGGTGTGCTAGTTGCAGTAAAAGTTGTTACAGCACCACCAGTAGTAGCGGCTGTAAACGTTACTGAAGCAGAGACTTGTCCTGCAGTAGCAGTACCAATGGTAGGAGCATTTGGAACGTCAGCAATAGGCGTGTTACCCGCCATGACGCTCTTTAATGAAACCTTGTTAGTGATAGTCACTTGATATACCTCTAACTAGTTAATTAGGAAATTTCGCTGCCAAATAGTGAGAATGAAAGAGTAGCAGATGAAGCGTACACACGAACTACGTCTGTAGTTGCTAACGTCACTCCAAGAGTAAGAGCAGTTGTATCAGAGGCTGCAACTGTGGCACCGTAGACGATGTAGTGCTTTGCCTCTGCTGCTGCTCCTGCTGGACTTACCGCAATGCGGTAGGTGGCGGAGGTGGCTGCCTGGTTACAGATGATGATTGTTGATACCACGGCTGAGGTTGATGATGGGACTGTATAAAGTGTTGTAAGAGTAGTTGCCGCTGGTGCTGCTTGAGCAATTGTCTTGTATGCTGTTGCCAAAATAAACTCCTTCGAAGGGGATAGTGAAAGTATGCCCTATAACTGATGGGTTGTAGGGGTAAAACTTACTGGATATAAACTCTTTCTGAGACCCATAACTGGTATCCCATAAAGGTAACTAGTTCAATTCCAAAGGCGCTTTTTTCTACTACTTCCAGATACTTGCTATGGTAAGGGTACTTGCAAAGGAAGAGTTTGTTATGCCCAATTGCAAATGGAACCAGGGTTGGGAAGGTGCGTAGGTACTCAACCAGGCCATCCATGACTCCTAGCCAGTGTGGGTGGGTGATGTCATCGAGTATGACGATACCCGTATCACTGATGTATTTTTCCGCCAATTTTAAATCATTGAGTGTGTGGGTCTTTGTGTGACCACCATCTATAGAGAAATATCTAATAGAGCCAGCAGGGATTGTAGTATCTAGATGTGCTTTAATTTTTCCAGAGGTAGAGTCTCCTTTAACAATGAGTACTTTATCTCCGCCAAAATTATCGTAGCGCTTTAAATTTTCAATAAAGATATCTGTGGAGCCCTGACCGCCATTACTATCACTATTGAGGTGCTGGTCTTCAAAGATATCTATGGCGTAAGAAGGTTCTAGAGTATCAATCATATTTCTAAGAAGAAGGAAAAAGCGCCCCATATAAACGCCAATTTCTGCAACGCCACCTTCTTTGTTCCAATCTACATTAAGGACTTTCATAAACTCTGGCAGGGTCTGTACCACCCATCCAGCAACTTTAGTAAAGCCATCATTAAGATATTTATCGTAATGAGATTCAACTACCTCTTGCCCTATGCCCATAAAATCTAAGTTACTTTTTACTGTAGTGGCGTACTCTAGTGGCAAAGCCATTTTAGATAGTTTAGTAAATAACTCTTGACTTTCATCTTGGCGTCCTACCCACCAAGCACATACAGCCTTTTCAAATGTTAAACAAAAATCTCCTGGGTAATCCACACCAATAGGAAGTGGTGCGTGATTGCCCGATAACTTATAGAGGCCAGTCTCTGCATACGTGTAAGCCTCCTGCCAATTCTTATTGCGTTCACTATATCGAGAAAGTAAGAACCACGCCTCTGGTCGTCCTGGCTGATATGCCGCTGCTTTTAAAAATAAGTTTTGCACTGTGGCTTGTCTATTTTTTTGTATCTCAAAACAGTTTGCAGATATCAATAACGAGGCATACACATACTCAGGGTGGGTGTAATAGCCATACTCTGCAGTTCTTAAATA
>Ga0114969_10001728_pt1 | contig 18398 bp, 20 predicted proteins | sample M_130807_MF_Meta_FD_87316 | JGI IMG/M metagenome (GOLD analysis project Ga0114969, IMG submission 87316) | Freshwater microbial communities from Lake Montjoie, Canada to study carbon cycling - M_130807_MF_MetaG | ecosystem: Environmental > Aquatic > Freshwater > Lake | place: Lake Montjoie...
CCACCAGCGAGCGCTCACGCTTGTGGACGTAGCGGGCACCGAGCCTGGCACGCCGCCGGTAATTCCATACCGGTGCGGTGATCGGCTCAAGCCACTCCAGCGGCTCCACCTTGCCAAGCCGCAGCAGGTTGTCGCGCAGCTGCTGGAACTTGACCTCGATCTGGCTCGCGGCGCTCAGGTGCTGGAGCGCGCAACCACCACACAGCGAGAAATGCGGACAGGGTGGCGGCACCCGCAGCGGCGAAGGTGTGACAACTTCACGCAGCTCGGCTTCGTCGTGGCTGCGGAAACGCTTGCGCCGCAGGTAAACCACAGTCTCCCCCGGGAGCGCTCCGGGCACGAAGGCGGCCTTGCCGGTGTGAACAACACCCTCGCCGGCGTGGGTGAGGGAATCGACGACGCCGGTCTCCGGCGTGGACGGAAGCTGTCTGGCCATTGGATGAATTTACTCGCGCTGTGTCGATCCGCCCAGGGCGCGCAGGAATTCCGCATGATGCGCGGCATCCGAAGCCTGCAGCACATCCCGCACGCGCTGCTGCTCGGCGGCGAGAGACGTTGCGTCCAGCCGCCCGCGCATGAACTCGAATCGCAGATAGACCAGATAAGTGTTCAGCACGTCCGTCTCGCAGTAGTTGCGGACTGCGGCCAGTTCCCCGCGACAGACCGCATCCCAGACCTTGTCGCCTGAAAAGCCGAGCTTGCCCGGCAGTTCCAGCAGCGCAGCCATGTCTTCCAGCGAAGCGCGCGCACGGCCCTGGAAGCCCGACATGATGTCCATCAGGTCCATGTGACGCCAGTGATAGCGGTTGAGGTAGTTATTGAAGCGGAACTCGCGATCCTCGTCGCCCACCTCCCAGTAACGAGGCGCCTGGATGCCGGCGCGCAGGGCGCGATAGTGCAGCACCGGCATGTCGAAGCCCGAGCCGTTCCACGAGACCAGCTCCGGGGTGTAGCGCTCAATGCCATCGAAGAACCGGTGCAACAGGTCCTTTTCGTCGGACTGCTCGTCGCCGAGGCTCCACACCTTCAGCTGGTCGCGGGTGCGCATGACACAGGAGATTGCGACCACCTGGTGCTGCTCATAGGGCAGAAAATCGGAACCGGTCTGCGCGCGGGCCTGCGTGAACATCGCCTTGGCAACCTGTTCATCGGAGAGGTCGCGCAGGCCGAGTGCGCGGCGGCCCAGTGCCACGTCGGGAATCGTCTCGATATCGAACACCAGCAGGTTCATCGCTCACCCCAGGTGCGGCCGGCCGGCCGCCGCTTTTTCTTTTTCGCCACGATACGCCGCCCCTTGGCACGCTGCGACTTGGCGCCCGTGACCCGCTTCGCCGGCCCCTGCAGCAGCACCGCCACTGCGACGATGAGGCCATCCTCGTCGGTCAGCGTCACATGTCCGTCACCGACACCGAGCTTGCGGCGCATGGCCTCGCCGCGGGGCGAATAGACCACTTCGGGACGTCCCCATGCGTTCTGCACAACACCCACATCGCGGATCCAGACGCCATGCGCAAAGCCGGTACCCAGCGCCTTGACGATGGCCTCCTTGGCGGCAAACCGCAGCCCGAGGAAACGCTCCGGCCGCTTGGTGCGCCGGAACTGCTCCATCTCGGCCGGCATCAGCAGACGTTCGGCGGTGCGCTCGCCATAGCGCTTGAACATGTCGGCCATGCGCTTGGCCTTCAGGACATCGACGCCGATGCCAAAGATCATGTACGCGCCTCCTGCATCAACCGCTTCATCTCGCGGACCGCCGCCGGCAGACCGTCGAAAACGGCCTGGGCGACGATGGCATGACCGATGTTCAGCTCGACGATCTCGCTGATCGCCGCGACCGCCTGCACGTTGCTGTAATGCAGGCCGTGGCCCGCATGCACCTCGAGGCCGATGGCATGCGCATGGCGGGCCGCGTCGCGCAGCCTGGCCAGCTCCGCTGCCTGTGCCGCTCCGGTTGCATCGGCATACGTGCCGGTGTGCAGTTCAATCACCGGTGCGCCGCAGGCCGCCGCGGCCTCGATCTGCTGCAGATCCGCTGCGATGAACAGCGCAACGCGAATGCCGGCTGCACGCAGCTGCGCACAGTGCGCGCGCAGCCCCGCGCCGCCGGCAATGACGTCGAGGCCACCTTCGGTGGTCAGTTCCTCGCGCCGCTCCGGCACCAGGCAGCAATCGGCAGGCCGCAGTTCGCAGGCAAGCGCGACCAGCGCGTCGCCGGCAGCCATCTCGAGATTCATCCGCGTCTTCAGCGACGCAGCCAGTGCGCGCACGTCACGCTCCTGGATGTGCCGACGGTCCTCACGCAGGTGCAGCGTGATGTTGTCGGCGCCGGACTGTTCGGCCACCAGTGCGGCGCGCACCGGGTCCGGATAGAGGGTGTGGCGCTGCTGGCGCAGCGTGGCGACGTGATCGATGTTCACGCCCAATTCAATTCCAGATCTCATGACGGGTGTACTTCCGCTGAACCAACAGGGCGCTCCAGCCGCGCCATTGAGCGGGCCACAGCACGCGTGCGCAGCTCGCGCCCTTCGAGGCAATGGTCGATGGCCAGGCGCATCAGGGCACGGGCCTCATGCAGTGCTTCCGGTTCCTGCAGAAGCTCATCGTGAGCCAGCGCCAGCAGCGTGCGGCCGCTGACAGTGAACGTCGATGAGGAGCCAGCGTCCCGGTGCAGACCGTCGCCCGGATCAAATCGATAGCGCTCGGTCGCGCTCACCGGCTCGCCGCTGCCTGCGTCGAGGCCGAATTCCAGGCCGAAGCCGAGCAACTCCAGCAGCTGCTTCTCGAATGCACGCAACACCGGCTCGGCGGCAGTGGCCAATGCCAGCTGCTGCAACGTGCGCTCGTACAGCGCGAACAGGTCGGGCTGCGGATCATGCTGAGCCGTGAGCTTGAGCAGCAGTTCGTTCAGGTAACAACCGCTGATCCAGTGCGCAGCGGGCAGGAACAGCAGCGGGCCGTCGACCTCGGCACCGGTCAGTGACGGGGCCTCGCCACGCCCCTGCCAGGACAGCAGCAGTCGCTGGAAGCACTGCAGGCCTGCAAAGCGCCCGCTGCCGCTGCGCTTCACGCCGCGCTGGCCGCGGGCGCCACGCGCGAATGTGGTCATGCGACCGTGATCGCGACTGAAGATCTCGACGATCTGGCTGGTGTCGCGGAATGGTCGCTGGTGCAACACATAACCGGGCGAGAGCTGGATCCTTGCAGGGCCGGAGTTCATTCCATGCCCAGTTGCGCGAGCGCGCGTGCGTCGTCGGCCCAGTCCTCACGGACCTTCACCCACAGGTTGAGGTGAAAGCGCTTGCCAAACAGCGCGTTGATCTCATTGCGCGCAGCGCGGCCCACACGCTTGAGGCGCTCGCCGCCGGCGCCAATCACAATAGGCTTCTGTCCGGCACGATCCACGTAGATGACGGCGTGCACTTCGGTGCGGCCATCGTCCATGGGCTGGATGGATTCGACTTCCACCGCGATACCGTACGGCAGCTCCTCGACCAGTTCCAGCGTGAGCTTCTCGCGGACGATTTCCGCAATCCGGAAGCGCTCACTCTTGTCGGTGACCATTTCCGGCGGATACATCGCGTCGCCGACCGGCAGGTGCCTGAGCATCGCCTGCACCAACGGCTCGAGGTTGTCACTCTTCTGCGCCGACACCGGCACCAGCTCCAGAAAACCATGCAGCCCGGACACGTGAGCCAGGAAGGGCAGCAGCCGCTCGCGCGGGTGCACCTTGTCGACCTTGTTGACCACGCAGATGGCCGGCAACCCGCTGTCACGTATGCGCTCGAGGACCATCTGGTCTTCGTCCGTCCATACCAGGGCCTCGACGACCATGGCGACCAGGTCGGCATCGGCCAGTGCGCTGGCTGCGGCGCGGTTCATGGCACGGTTCAGTGCACGCTTCTGGCCCAGGTGCAATCCCGGCGTATCCACGAAGGCAACCTGCCCCTGCGGATAGTTGCCGAGTCCCAGCACGCGATGGCGCGTGGTCTGCGGGCGCGGCGTCACGATCGACAGCTTCTGGCCCAGCAAGGCATTCAGCAGCGTGGACTTGCCGACATTGGGCCGACCGACCAGCGCCACGGCGCCACTATGGAACTCGCTCATTGCACCACCTGTTCAAGAACCCTTTGCGCCGCCCGCTGCTCGGCGCGGCGGCGACTGCTGCCCTCGCCCACTCCCGCCGCCGGCGGCGAGTCCAGTTCGCAGCGCATCGTGAAATGCTGTTCGTGCGCTTCGCCGGTCACGCGCTCCAGCGTATAGCGCGGCAGCGGCAGACCCCGGGCCTGCAGCCACTCCTGCAGCCGCGTCTTCGCGTCCTTCGCAGCATCCGCAGCCTCGAGCGCCTCGAGCAACGGACGCATCGCCTGCAGCAGCAGCGGTCGCGCGGCCTCCAGGCCCGCGTCCAGATACAGCGCACCGAACACCGCTTCGAGGGCATCGGCGAGGATCGACTCGCGGCGAAAACCACCGGTCTTCAGCTCGCCCGCTCCCAGCGCCAGGACGTCACCGATACGCAGGCCCGCCGCCACCCGCGCCAGCGACTCGCCATTGACGACGACCGCGCGCAACCTGCTCAGAGCGCCCTCATCCGCCTGCGGGAAGCGCCGGTAGAGGTCGTCGGCGACGACCAGGTTCAGGACCGCGTCGCCGAGGAATTCGAGGCGCTCATTGCTGGCAGAGGCGGCGCTGCGATGCGTGAAGGCGCGCACGAAAAGCGCAGCATCGCGCGGCGGGTAGCTGAACTCACGCTGCAGCCATGCCACACAGACTGCGGACATTGACGGCGAGCCGTCTATTGCAGTGTCACCTGCTTGTGGAACTGCGTCAGCAACGACACGTTGCCGAACAGCGGCGCCACTTCCTCATAGTCCGCGATTGCGACCCAATGGTCACCCTCGCGGCGAATATCGATGTCCATGGAAGTGGGCGAATTGATGCTCTCGATTTCGAAGCTCTTGTCGAGCGAGACGCGGATCGCTGCCGGATTGATCTGCGCGCCCTCGGTTTCCTTCGCCACTTTTTCCATGATCTTGGATACCGACATGTAGGTCAGGTAGACGGGCGTCATCCGGATTGCCGCATAGAGCACGATAGCCAGCGGCGCCAGCAGAAACACCCAGCCGATGAATGTCACGCCCCGTTGCGACTTGCGCATGCCCCCTCCGTCATTCAATGGCGCGACCAATGCGGCTCCACTGCGGACCGCCGGTGCGTCCCAGGTCCCAATTGAACCAGATTCGCGATGCCCTGCCGATGATATTCGCATCCGGCACGAAACCCCAGACACGGCCGTCCGCGCTGTTGTCGCGATTGTCGCCGATCATCAGGTAATGTCCGGCGGGAACGACGACCTCGGAGAAATCGTTGGCGTCGCCCAGCAGTCCGTCGACAGGCTCGCCGCACTGGTAGCTGCGGCCGATCTCGCGATTGCAGCTGGCCAGAGGTTCGGCGGCCAGGCTGCCCAGCGTCAGGCAGGCCAGCGTACGGTGACGATGTGTTCCCAGCTGCTCGGTGGACAGCCGCATGTTCAGGTAGCAGCCATCGTTGTAACGCCCTTCCGACTGCAGCGGCACCGGCGTGCCGTTGATGATCAGCTGGTCGTCCTTGACCGCCACGCGGTCGCCCGGCAGGCCCACGAGCCGCTTGATGTAGTTCTGCGATGGGTCCGGCGGATAGCGGAAGACGACGACGTCGCCCCGTTGCGGGCTGCCCACCGGGACAACGACGGAGTTGAGCACTGGCAGGCGCAGGCCATAGGCAAACTTGTTCACGGCAATGAAATCACCGTCCTGCAGCGTTGGCATCATGGAGTCAGACGGAATGCGGAACGGCTCGAAGATGAATGAGCGGATCGCGAGCACCAGCAGGAACACCGGCAGGAAGCTGTGGGCGTAATCAACCGTGGTGGGCAGCTCGACATCGCTGCTGCGTTGGCCGCGGGCGCGCGCAGTCCGCTCGCGCAGCGGCGCGGCGATCAACTTGTCGACCAGCCAGACGATCCCGGCCGCCACGATGATCAGCACCAGCACCAGGCTGAAGTCCAGCCGCTCGGACTGCAGCATGTGCACGATGGCCGCTATGATGGTCACCGGCAGCAGCGAATACAGCGTTGCCAGCCAGCGCGGGTCGGGCGCCGCGGCAGGCAGCGCGGCGATGCGCCGGCGCGGCCGCAGGAACCAGTCATCAATGATCGCCAGCGGCACCGCCACGAACGCCACCCACGTGAGCAGCTGCAGGATCTGCTGGAACATTTACTTGCGCCCCACTTTGAGCACTGCAAGGAAGGCTTCCTGCGGGATTTCCACCGAGCCGACCTGCTTCATGCGTTTCTTGCCTTCTTTCTGCTTCTCGAGGAGCTTGCGCTTGCGCGAAATGTCGCCGCCATAGCACTTCGCCAGCACGTTCTTGCGCAACGCCTTGACGGAGGCGCGCGCGATGATGTGCGAGCCGATAGCCGCCTGCACCGCCACTTCGAACATCTGCCGCGGGATCAGTTCCTGCATCTTGTCGACCAGCTCGCGGCCGCGCTGATAGGCGCTGTCGCGATGGGAGATGATCGAGAGCGCATCGACCTTGTCGCCGTTGATCAGGATATCCAGCTTCACCAGCGGTGCCGCCTGGAAATGGCTGAACTCGTAGTCAAACGAAGCGTATCCACGGCTCGCTGACTTCAGGCGGTCGAAGAAATCGAGGACCACTTCCACCAGCGGCAATTCGTATTGCAAGGCAACCTGTGTGCCCAGGTACTGCATCTTCTTCTGCACGCCGCGCTTCTCGCTGCACAGGCCGAGGATGCCGCCGACATAGCCCGGCGGCACCAGGATGTTGGCAACGATGATCGGCTCGCGCACTTCGGCAATCTTGTCAGGCGGCGGCAGCTTGGAGGGACTGTCGATCTCGAGCACCGTGCCGTTGGTCTGCAGCACCTCGAACACCACCGTCGGCGCGCTGGTGATCAGCGACAGCTGGTACTCGCGCTCCAGCCGCTCCTGCACGATGTCCATGTGCAGCAGACCGAGGAAGCCGATGCGGAAGCCGAAGCCCAGCGCCGCGGAGACCTCCGGCTCGTAGTGCAGCGCCGAGTCGTTGAGCTTGAGCTTGGCCAGCGCATCGCGAAAGTTCTCGTAGTCCTCCGAGTTCACGGGGAACACGCCGGCGAACACACGCGGCTGCACCTGCTTGAAGCCCGGCAGCGGCGCGTCCGCCGGCCGCGAGTCCAGAGTGATGGTATCGCCCACCGGCGCACCATTGATTTCCTTGATGCCGGCCACGACGAAGCCCACCTCGCCGGCATTCAGTGCCTGGAGCGCCAGCGGCTTGGGGGTGAAGCAGCCGAGGCGATCGACTTCGTGTGCGCGACCCGTGGACATGACGCGGATCTTGTCGCGCGGCCGGATGCGGCCGTTGACCACCCGCACCAGGGACACGACGCCGAGGTAGTTGTCGAACCACGAATCAATGATCAACGCCTGCAGCGGCGCTTCGAGATCGCCCTTCGGCGGAGGGATCTTCTGGATGATCAGTTCCAGGAGTTCCGGCACGCCCTCGCCGGTCTTGGCGCTGACACGAGCGGCATCCTGCGCGTCGATGCCGATGATCTCCTCGATCTCCTTCATCACGCGGTCGGGGTCGGCGGACGGCAGGTCGATCTTGTTGATGACCGGCACCACCTCGAGACCCTGGTCGATGGCCGTGTTGCAGTTCGCAACGCTCTGCGCCTCGACACCCTGCGAGGCATCGACCACCAGCAGCGCGCCGTCGCAGGCCGCCAGGCTTCGCGACACTTCGTAGGAAAAGTCGACGTGGCCCGGGGTATCGATGAGGTTCAGCTGGTAACGCTGGCCGTCTTTGGCGTCATAGAACAGCGTGACGCTCTGCGCCTTGATGGTGATGCCACGCTCGCGCTCCAGTTCCATGGAGTCGAGCACCTGCGACTGCATCTCGCGGGCCTGCAACCCGCCACAGAGCTGGATCAGCCGGTCAGCCAGAGTGGACTTGCCGTGATCGACGTGGGCAATGATCGAGAAATTTCGTATGCGTTGCATGGACACTGAACCGGGCACCCCGAAAGGCTCCCCGGGCGCCGGGGCGCGCGGATTATAGCGTCAACCCGGCCTCAGCGCGGCCGCAGCAGGCGCAGCAGCTCGGTTTCGTCCAGCCGGTGGCGCGAGACTTCCACGCCGTCCAGCAGGAGCACCGGCACGTGCAGGCCATAGCGGCGGACCAGTTCCGGATCGCTGTCCACGTCGATCACCCGCAGCGGCGGCAGCGGCCGCGTGGCGCGCAGCCGCGCCAGATCGGCCTGCATTTCGTCACACAGCCCGCATTCCTCACGTCCCACCAGGGTGAGCCCCTCTTGCTGGCCGGGCGGCAACATGTGTCGCGGTCGGCGGCGGCGCTCAGCGCCTGCCGCCGCCTCCGCTGGCCGGCAGACTGCGGAACGAGGATGCCGGACCGCTCTGGCCGCCGCCGAAAGCGGCGCCGGCAGGCACTGTCAGCGAGCCGGCAATGGCTCGCACCGTGTCCGGAGGCACCTCGCCGATGGCGGTCACCCGATATCCCTGCACGGTGGTCGAATAGGCCGACGAGGATCCGAGCTGCGTGACGCCGCTGGCCGCCTGGGTTCTCGTCCCGGCAGCCGAAGTGCCGGCCGCGTCGCTGGCAGTGTCGGCTGGCGCACCCTGCTCGATGAACACCGACACGGTGGCCAGGCCGTCGCTGAACACCCACTGAGTCACCGGCTCCGGGCTGCCGGGCATGACCTGCCGGGCGCGCAGCGTCATGCGGAATCCGGGGGGCAAGTCAGCAGACTGCCAAGGCCCGGCCTGGCGGGCATCGTCGATGGGCGTGACCTCGGCAGCGACATTGCGCGCCCAGTGGTAACCATTGGCATCCGTTCGCGGCGCCAGTTCACTGTCGGGGATCTGCTTCGGCAGGCGCAGCTCCGTGAACACCATCTGCTCGAGCACCGTGCCTGCGGCAGCACGCAACTGCGTCTTCAGCGGCATCGCACTCGTCGCGTCGATCCACAGCCGGTAGCCGTAGCGGAACCGGTCTCGCGGCTCGACATCGAGCACGCGCACGTCACGGCCACTGACGCGTGTCGGCGGCAGCTCCTTGAGCGTGTACTGGCCCGAGGCGGCCACGTCGAGGCGACGCAATTCGGCCAGCAGGAGCCCAGTGTCCCGCGCCGGCTCGACAACCACCAAACGCTGGTCGGGCAGGTAACAGGTCAGTTCGCCACCGCGACGGATGAATTCGCGGCCGGAGCCATCCATGGAGAGGATGCGCTCTTCGCTGGCCGTGGCGCCGCCACGGTGCACGATCTGCAGCGTCTCGGTCTGGCCACGCTGTTCGTGCACGAACACGCCGATGTAGTTCCGGCTGCGCAGCGCCTGCTCCATGCTGGCCAGCCAGTCGGCCGGGCTGGTGGCAGCCATCGCTGCTCCACTGGCGCACATCAGACACGCAGCCCATGCCGCGACCACCGAAGGGGCGATGCCTGAGGGTCGCAACGTTGCGGCCATGTCAGCGGCGCCACTCAATGGCGCGCGTCGGCGCCTTCATCGACGAAGATGACTGCGGGCGGTGCATCCACGATCTGCCCGGAGTCGCTGGCGACCAGTGCTGACAACAGCCCGCGGCGCGCCAGCGGCGACGAGTACTCGCTGTGCGCCACCACGTAGTTGGCCAGCGACGCGGACACCGGTCGCAGGCTGGAGCCGGAACCCGGAGGCACGATGTAACTGGCCGGCTCGCCCGAACCGATGATTGACAGGCTGGGGCTGCTGACGGAGACCGCCGGCGCACTCGCCAACGGCGAAACGACGGGCGCCACGCTCGGCGTATAGGCAGTCAGCGCCTCGTCATGCGCCAGAATCTCGCTGCGCAACAGGAACACGGCCAATGCAGCGACACCTGCGGCCAGCGAACCGCCCAATGCCAGGGAACGCAGCCGCCGGAAACCCCGCGGCGGCGCTGCCTTGGCACCGGCCGTATCGCGGTCGATCGCGGCACTCACGCGCCGCGCAAAGCCACCGCTGACCGTGGCAATGGGCTCAGCGCGCATGGCCGCGCCGACCAGTGCGAAACGTGCCCAGCGCGCGCGCAACACTTCATCGCGCGCCAGGCGTCGCGACAGCAGCTCGCACTCCGCAGCACTCAGTTCACCGTCGAACATCGCCGACAGCTGGCTGGCACTCTCTTCCATCCTCTCGTCCATTCGTTCACTCGAATCGGAACTCACTGCAACATCCTCATGCATGGATTCACTGTCACTGATTTTCGCTTGCGCGTCCGAGTCCACCGTCAAAAACAGCACCGAGGCGCTTGTCGATCGCCTCGCGCGCCCGGAAGATTCGCGACCGCACCGTGCCGATGGGACACTCCATCGCTGCGGCGATCTCCTCGTAGCTGAGCCCTTCGAGCTCGCGCAACACAATGGCGGTGCGCAAGTCCTCGGGCAGGGCATCGATCGCCGTGTTGACGGTCTGGCGGATTTCGTCGGTGAGCGCCAAACCCTCCGGGGTATCCGGGTCACGCAGGCGGCTGAGCAAGTCGGTGCCGTCCTCATCGTCATGGGCATCGATGTTCATGGAGACCGGACTGCGGCCGCGTGCCACCAATGCGTTCTTGGCCGTGTTGATGGCGATGCGGTACAGCCAGGTATAGAAGGCACTGTCACCGCGGAACTGCGGCAGAGCGCGATAGGCCTTGATGAAGGCCTCCTGGGCGATGTCTTCGGCGTCAGCCGGGTCGCGGGTATAGCGCATGACCAGCTTCACGACCTTGTGCTGGTACTTGAGCACCAGCAGGTCGAAGGCACTGCGGTCGCCCGCCTGCACCCGCCGCACCAGCGACAGGTCGCCCGCGTCGGCGCTCACCGGCGCGGCCGGCAGCGCAGCAGGCATGGGGGCTGGCCCGTTTGTCCCGGCAACTCTCGTCTGAACACCTGTTGCTCCCGTGACCCGAGCCGAGGAGAGCAGTCTAGCAGTCAGCCCGTCAGGCATCGCGCACCCCTAATTCCTGGCGAAGGTATTCCGTCTTCAGTGCCTGTTGGAGTCTGCAGAGGCCAACAGGTTCCGCAGATCGGGCATCAATCAGTGTCAGGCCGGCGCCGGGACCATTGCGGAAGCGGAACCACAGCCAGGGCCCCAGACGGTGCGGGACCGCGGCAAGCCGCAGGGGGCGCAGTCCAAGGCCGGGGTCCTGCAGCCACCAGTGTCCATGGGAGTCCCAGACCAGCCGCCGGGCAGCCCCGCCCGGGTAGACCAGCCAGTCGCGGCCTTGGCGCCAGCAGAACCACAGCGCCGCGAGCGCCGGGAGCCGTCCCCACCAGGGCCAGCCGATGCCGGCCAGCAGCGCCAAGGCCAGGACGCCGCACCAGCCGTGCCACGCCAGCCGCAGCCGGCGGGAGGGTCGAAACTCAACGACTATTGTCGGGCGACGGCCGTGCCGCGCCGGCCGGGCCGGGACGGATTGCGAGGGCAAGGAGTGCGGCGAGGATGCCCTGATGCTCGGCGGGGGGTTCTTCACGGCCGAGCAGATAACGCGCCATGTCCGGATCGGGCAAGTCGAGAAAGCGCTCGAACGCAGCGCGTTGCTCGCTGGACGCAATGTCGTACTGCTCGCTGATCCAGCGACCCAGCAACACGTCCAGTTCCTTCATGCCGCGCCGGCAACGCCAGCGCAGCTGGCCGGCGCTCACGATGCGCGCTCCGCGCTCAGTGCTGCCGCTCCGCCATCATCTGCTTGATCTCGGCGATCGCCTTGGCCGGATTCAGGTCCTTCGGGCAGGCCTCGGTGCAGTTCATGATGGTGTGGCAGCGGTACAGGCGGAACGGATCTTCCAGGGCATCAAGCCGCTCGCCGGTGGCCTCGTCGCGCGAATCGACGATCCAGCGATAGGCCGCCAGCAGGGCCGCCGGCCCCAGATAGCGGTCGCTGTTCCACCAGTAGCTCGGGCAGGACGTCGAGCAGCAGGCGCACAGGATGCAGGCCGACGGACGGTCGATCTTTTCCTGGTCTTCCTTGGACTGCAGCCGTTCGCGGTCCGGCGGTGCCGGCGTACGCGACTGCAGCCAGGGCTTGATGGCCGCGTACTGCGCATAGAAGTTGGTCAGATCCGAGACCAGATCCTTGACCACCGGCTGGTGCGGCAGCGGATAGATGCTGATGTCGCCGGAGCCGAGCTCCTCGCAGCTGCGCGTACAGGCCAGCGTGTTCTGGCCATTGATGTTCATGGCGCAGGAGCCGCAGATGCCTTCGCGGCAGGAACGCCGCAGCGACAGCGAGGAATCAACCTCGTTCTTGATCTTGAGCAATGCGTCCAGGACCATCGGACCGCAGCGGTCCATGTCCAGTTCGAAGGTATCGACGCGCGGGTTCTCGCCGGTCGACGGATCGAAGCGGTAGATGCGGAAGCGGCGGACACGCTTGGCGCCTGCCGGCGCCGGGTGAGTCTTGCCGGCGCTCTTGTCGATACGCGAGTTCTTTGGAAGTGAGAATTCAGCCACGATTGCGATGCCTCAGTAGGTTCTGGCCTTGGGTGCGACCACGGCCACGTCGTCGGTGAGCGTATTCAGGTGCACTGGGCGATAGTCGATATTCGGTTTGCCGGCGCCTTCGACCCAGCACAGCGTGTGCTTCATCCACTTGCCGTCGTCACGCTCCGGGAAGTCCTCGCGGGCATGCGCACCGCGGCTCTCCTCGCGGTTGGCGGCCGAGTTGATGGTCGCCGTGGCCTGAGCCAGCAGGTTATCGAGCTCCAGCGTCTCGATGAGGTCGGTGTTCCAGACCATGCCGCGGTCGGAGACGCGCACGTCCTTGAAACTCTCGTAGGTCTTCGCCAGCTTGTCGCAGCCCTCGCGCAGCGTCGCGCCGGTGCGGAACACCGCGGCATCGGTCTGCATGATCTTCTGCATCTCCGCACGGATCTCGGCGGTTGGCCGCGAGCCGTTGGCATTGCGCAGGCGATCGATGCGCGACAACGCGAGTTCAGCGCCGTCCTTCGGCAGCGCCTTCTGCGCCGCGCCGGCCTTGGTGATGCTGGCGCAATGACGCGCCGCCTCGCGGCCGAACACGACCAGATCGAGCAAGGAATTGGAGCCGAGCCGGTTGGCACCATGGACCGAGACGCAGGCCGCCTCGCCCACCGCCATCAGGCCCGGCACAACCACGTCCACCTGGCCGTTCTTCGAGGTGACCACTTCGCCGTGGTAATTGCAGGGGATGCCGCCCATGTTGTAGTGCACGGTCGGCAGCACCGGAATCGGTTCCTTGTTGACGTCCACCGCGGCAAAGATGCGCGCCGTCTCGGCGATACCCGGCAGGCGTTCCTTGATGACCGCAGCGCCGAGGTGCTCGAGGTGCAGGTGAATGTGATCCTTGTTCGGACCGACGCCGCGACCTTCGCGGATCTCGATGGTCATCGCGCGGCTGACAACGTCGCGCGAAGCCAGATCCTTGGCATTGGGCGCATAGCGCTCCATGAAGCGCTCGCCGGCAGAATTGGTGAGGTAGCCGCCCTCGCCGCGCGAACCTTCCGTGATCAGGCAACCCGAACCGTAGATGCCGGTCGGATGGAACTGCACGAACTCCATGTCCTGCAGCGGCAAACCGGCGCGCAACACCATGCCGCCGCCGTCACCCGTGCAGGTGTGTGCGGAAGTGCACGAGAACCATGCGCGGCCATATCCGCCGGTGGCGATGATGGTCTGCTGTGCGCGGAAACGGTGGATCTTGCCGTCGGCCAGGTCGATGGCGACCACGCCACGGCACTCGCCGTTGTCCATGATCAGGTCGACCGCGAAATACTCGATGAAGAACTCGGCTTCGTTCTTGAGCGACTGCTGGTAGAGCGTGTGCAGCATCGCGTGGCCGGTACGGTCCGCAGCGGCGGCAGTGCGCTGGGCGATGCCCTTGCCGTATTCGGTGGTCATGCCGCCGAACGGACGCTGGTAAATCTTGCCATCCTCGGTGCGCGAGAACGGCACGCCGTAGTGCTCGAGTTCGATGACAGCGGCCGGAGCCTGCTTGCACATGAACTCGATGGCGTCCTGGTCACCCAGCCAGTCGGAGCCCTTCACGGTGTCATACATGTGCCAGCGCCAGTCGTCGGCGCCCATGTTGCCGAGGGCGGCCGAAATGCCGCCCTGTGCCGCCACCGTGTGGCTGCGCGTCGGGAATACCTTGGTGATGCAGGCGGTGGACAGGCCGGCTTCGGCCAGGCCGAGCGTGGCACGCAGGCCGGCACCGCCGGCGCCCACGATGACTACGTCGTAAGTGTGATCGACAAATTCATAGGCGGACATGGATCGGGACCTCAGACGCCGCGGAAAGCGATGTGAAGCACGGCATACACGGCAGCCGCCGCGGTCAGCCAGTGGGCAAATTGACTCAGCAACAGGCTGGCGGTCTTGAGCGCCGCGCCGTGCACGTAGTCCTCGATGACCACTTGCACGCCGAGCGACGAGTGCCACGCCATCACGAGGATGGTCAGCGTCAGCCAGAGCGCATTCCAGTCGCCGGCGATCCAATGCGTGACCGCGGCGTGATCAGCCAGCGGCAGGCTGAGCAATGCCAGCAGCAGCCAGATGGTCAGGGGCACCAGCGCAATGGAGGTGAGACGCTGCACCCACCAGTGATGCACGGCACCGCCGCGCGCCGGACCGCTGCCGAGAACCCGGCCCATCGGTGTACGCAGGCTCATACCGCACCTCCCGAGGCGCCAAAGAGCACGTAGAGGCAGACCGCCAGCACCAGCGCCACGGCCACCACGACCACCGCAGCACTGCGACGCGCCTGGGCCTTTTCAAGGCCGATGCCCGCATCCCAGAACAGGTGACGGATACCGTTCGCGAAGTGATAGAGGAATGCCAGCAGCCAACCAACCAGCAGCACCTTGAAGCACCAGCCGGACAGCACCGCCACCGTGGCGGCGTAGCTCTGTGCTCCGGCCGCTGCGGACAGCAGCCATGCGGCCAGCACCAGCAGGCCCGCGGCCAGAGCCACCCCGGTGATGCGATGGGCGATGGACAGTGCCATCGTGTAGGCAAAGCGATAAATGGACAGATGCGGCGATAGCGGCCGGGCTGGCATGGTCACGATTCCTGTTAGTGCGTGTGCAGTGGTTACCGGTCTTCAAAAATCAATGCAACGACCGGCCTTCTCCCAGTCGCCATAGCGCGTAGGCTCTGGCCCGGAAGGCCCCCCGATCTCGCGCACCGGATGCGCCAGAACGGCAGGTTCGGCAGGTTTGCCCGGAACTGCAACGCCTGACGGTCCGCCTGCGGATGCTGGCGGGCTGGGTGTCTGCAGTGGCTCCGGCATGGTTCGACAGTGTGCCAGAATTCACCGGCCGGTGGTAATCCTGGAGCCGGATCTGGCCATGAACGACCTTCCATTCTTCCTGCGCGATTATGGTGTGCTGCGTTTCAGCGGGCCGGATGCGCGTCGCTTCCTGCAGGGCCAGCTGTCCAATGACCTGGACCGGCTGCAGCCGGGTGCGCCGCTGCTGGCCGGACTGCACAATCCCCAGGGACGCGTCGTGGCGCTGCTGCGCCTGCTGCCGGCTCCAGCCGACACGGACGTACTGGCTATCCTGCCGGGCGAGCTGCTGGAAAGGGTCAGCGCGCTGCTGCGGCGTTTCGTGCTCCGGGCAAAGGTCACCGTCAGCAACGTCACGGCTGACTGGCAGGTACTCGGAGTGCCGGCTGCATCCGGCGCACACCGCTTTGCACTCGCCGAGGGCGCCGGCGATCCAGCCCTGGTTGCCCGGGCCAGCAGCGGGGCGGGAGAATCCGCGCTGGAATGGGCCGCATTGCAGGTCGCGGCGGGCGTACCAGAAGTGTACGCCGCCACATCCGGAGAATTTGTCGCCCAGATGCTGAACCTGGACTGCCTCGAAGCGATTTCATGGACCAAGGGTTGCTACACCGGCCAGGAGATCATCGCCCGTGCTCACTATCGCGGCCAGGTGAAGCGCCGCATGCGCCGCTACGCCTGCGGTGATGGCGCCTCGCCACCGCCCGGCGACACCTGGACCACCAGCGACGGTGTGCCGGTGCGTGTGGTGCGCAGTGCGCGTACCGCGCAGGGGCGCGGCGAGCTGCTGGCCGTTGCACCACTCGACACGCCGTCTGCCGACGAGCTGCCTCTCCCCTATTCCTGGCCCGCGCCCGACCTGCCGGCCGCAGGCGCGAGGTAAGCGAACATGGAACCGGAGTTCTGGCTGGAACGCTGGCGACTGAATGAGACGGGATTCCACCAGCGCTCGGCACACGCGGATCTGCAGCGCTATTGGGCCGGACTGCGAATTCCCGTGACCAGCCGGGTCTTTGTGCCCCTGTGCGGCAAGAGCCTCGACCTCGCGTGGCTGCGCGCACAGGGCCATGAGGTCGTGGGCGTGGAACTGGCCGAAGCGGCGGTGCGCGACTTCTTCGCAAGCCAGGCCCTGCAGCCGGTGCGCACACGGCGCGACGGCTTGGAGTGGTGGGAAGGCGGCGGCATCAGCATCGCCTGCGGCGACTTTTTCGCACTCGGCCCACTGCACCTGAAGGGTGTCGCCGCCGTGTATGACCGCGCTGCGCTGATTGCGCTGCCACCGGCGATGCGCGGCCCCTACGCCGAGCACATGCAGCGGATCGTGCCAGCCGCTGCGGTCATCCTGCAGATCACGCTGGACTACCCACAGGCGCAGATGAATGGTCCGCCCTTCGCAGTGCCGCCCGAAGAACTGCAGACGTTATACGGGGCGCGCTACGAGATCCTGTCGCTCGCAGTCCACGACACCCTTGCGGAGGAGCCCAGGTTCCGCGAGCGCGGGCTGCGGCAATTGCACGAGCGGACCGACCTGCTGCGGCCGCGCAGCGTCAGGAGTTACCGGCCTTGAGCACCCGCTGCGGCAACGAGATGCCGTAGCCCTGGGCGAAATCGACGCCAATGCTCTTGAGCATGGCAATGATCTCGGCATTCTCCGCGAACTCGGCGATGGTCAGCTTGCCGGTCAGGTGGCCGATCTCGTTGATCGAGCGCACCATCTCCCGATCGATCGGATCGCGCAGCATCTCGCGCACGAAGCTGCCGTCGATCTTCAGGTAGTCGACCGGGAAGTGCTTCAGGTAACCGAATGACGACAGGCCCGTGCCGAAATCGTCGAGCGAGAACTTGCAGCCCAGCTCCTTGAGCGCCTGAATGAAGCGGTTGGCCTGCGAGAAGCTGGCGACCGCAGCAGTCTCGGTGATTTCGAAGCAGATCTTGGACGCATCGATGCCGCTCTTGCGGAACTGGTCGATCACATACGGCAGAAACTTGTCGTCGCTGAGGCTCTGGCCGGAGAGGTTGATCGCGCACATCGACAGTCGCTCGCGCTCATCGGCTTCGGATACCAGCCAGCGGAAGGCATTCTCGATGACCCAGCGATCGATGTTGGGCATGAGGTTGTAGCGCTCGGCAGCGCCGAGGAAGTTGTCCGGCGTGACAACCTTGCCGTTCTCGTCGCGCATTCTCAGCAGCAGTTCGTAATGTTCGCCCTGCTCGGGCTTCTGCAGCGAGGCAATCGCCATGCGGTAGATCTCGAAGCGGCCCTCCTCGAGGGCTGCGTTGATGCGCGCGGCCCACTGCATCTCGCGGCGGCGGCGCATGAGCTCCATGTCGTTCTCGGCGAAGCTGTGCACGCGGTCGCGGCCCTGCTCCTTGGCAGCGGCACATGCGCTCTCGGCGGCCGAGATCACGGACGCCGCATCATCATTCTCCACGCGCAGCGGTACCACACCGACACTGGCGCTGAGGCGGAAGACGCGCTCCTCCCAGGTGAAGCGGAAGTTGCCGACCGCTTCGCGCAGCACCTCCGCCATGCGCATCGCTTCATCGAGCGAGCAGCTCTCCAGCAACACGCCGAACTCGTCGCCGCCGAGGCGCGAGAGCGTGTCGCGCCATCGGACCTTGGACTTGAGCAGCGCACCCACCTGCCCCAGCAACACGTCGCCGGCGCCGTGTCCGCAACTGTCGTTGATGATCTTGAACTGGTCCACGTCCAGGTAGCACAGCGCGTACGCGGTCTCGCGCGCCTTGACGCTCTTGAGTGCGCGCTCGATGCGGCCCTCGAATTCGCCGCGGTTGACCAGGCCGGTGAGCTGATCGTGACTGGCGTGGAAGCTGAGTTTGCGGTTCAGCTCGCGCGCCTCGCTGACATCGTGGAACACCAGGACACCGCCGATGACCTTGCCGGTATCGTCCTTGATCGGCGCCGCGGTGCTGTCCACGTACAGTTCGTTGCCGTCGCGCGCGATCAGCAGCGACGGCCGCACCGACTTGCTCAGGCGGCCGCGACGCACCGAATAGCTGAGCGGGTTCTCCACCGGCTCGCACGTCTCCTCGTGAAACACGCGGATCACGTC
>Ga0114969_10001731_pt1 | contig 18377 bp, 16 predicted proteins | sample M_130807_MF_Meta_FD_87316 | JGI IMG/M metagenome (GOLD analysis project Ga0114969, IMG submission 87316) | Freshwater microbial communities from Lake Montjoie, Canada to study carbon cycling - M_130807_MF_MetaG | ecosystem: Environmental > Aquatic > Freshwater > Lake | place: Lake Montjoie...
GAGATCACGCCGCCCGAACTCGCGAGTGACATCGTGGATCGCGGGATTGTGATGACGGGCGGCGGCGCGTTGATTCGTGGCCTGGACGTCCTGCTCATGCAGGAAACTGGGTTGCCGATTCATGTGGACGAGGATCCGTTGACGTGTGTCGTGCGTGGGACCGGTCGTATCCTCGACGACGAGGAGAAGTACTGGTCCGTCCTCAGCACCTGAGGTCCTGAGCGCGCGTGGCGCGTCCGCAGCGGACGGACCCAAAGGTTGACCTCGCACTCGTGGCGGGATGCGCGATGCTTGCAGGGCTTTGCCTCGTTGTCCCAGGGAAAACGCGGGATCGCGTCGCGGCGGCGCTCCGGACCACGATTGTCGCTCCGGCCGCGGCATTGCAAGCGCGGACTGAGCTGTCGCGCCGGTCGTTCATGGCAGAAGCAGTGACGCGCCGGATGAATGACAGCGTCTCGCTCCGATCACAGCGCTTGACCGGAGTTGAGGATGAGAATATCCGACTTCGCCAACTGCTCGGTCTTTCCAGCACGGTGCAATGGGGATTCGTTCCCGCGGAGATTCTTCAGGGGCGACTGCTTGGCGATGAGTTCACCGTGACGCTCTCGGCGGGAGCACGCGCTGGGGTTGAGTTGCTCAGCCCGATTATTGTGTCCGATGGATTGGTCGGCGTCGTGCAGCGCGCGGATCCGTCGCTCTCGGTTGCGATTCTTTGGCCGCATCCAGATTTCCGCGTGAGTGCAATGTCGGCGGATGGTGCCACGTACGGTATTGTGACCTCGCATGTAGGGCCGAGCGCTGACCGCTATCTGCTGGAGTTGCGCAGTGTTCCGTTGCGCACACAGTTGCGGCCGGGCACGCTGATCGTGAGCTCTGGTGCCGGCGGCGTGTTCCCGCGGAACATTCCGGTTGGGACGGTGATCAACGAGCTTAAGACGAGCGACGCCTGGGCGCGCACGTACCTGTTGCGTCCGGCGGTGAAGTTTTCCGACTTAGGTGCCGTTATGGTGCTGACCCGTGCGCGCAGCACGAAAGGCGTGGACGGGATTTGGAACATAGAGTCACTCGCGGATTCGGCACGCCGGAGTGTGGTTGCTGCTGGGGATTCCCTGACTGCGCGCCTCCGTGATTCGGTTGTTGCGGCGCTGCGCCAACGCGCGGCGGATTCGATCGCGGCGGTGGTGGCGCTCGGTGGTCGGGCAGAGGCTGTGCTGGCGAAGCCCGCTTTGGGCAAGCCACGGAGCACGCCATGAGTCGCAATCGGAGCGTCGCATTTTATGCGCTGTTCGCGGTGTTGATTGCGCTGCATTTCACGGTACGGCCTATGCTGGGCTGGCGTGTGAATGTGGACTTTCTACTGATTGCAGTGCTGATCGTCGCGGTCCGATCGCGCCCGGGCGTTGCGGCGCTCTGTGGATTCGCACTCGGGCTGATGACGGACTCACTCACGCCAGCCGCATTCGGAGCGGGAGCGCTGGCGCTCACCCTCGTAGGGTTCGGAGCGAGTTGGTTGAAGTCGGCATTTTTTGCGGATAATGCCGGGGTGAACGGAGTGTTTGTCTTTGTTGGTACGTGGGCGTTCGATGTGCTCTTTCTTTTAGCAGAGCATCGGGTGCGTGGCTGGGAGTTCGTGTCCCAAGCGTTGCTGTGGGCTCCGCTTTCCGCAGTGCTCACGGCGCTCGTGGGGATTCTCGTGCTTGGCGTAGTGCGACCGATGGTGACGACGGAGCGGGGATGAGCTTCCATCCCAATGCGGTGCAGCAACGCGGACGGATCACCGGCGCTCTCCTGTCGTTGGCGTTCACCTTTCTCGTGGGATCGTTCTTCCGTGCACAAGTGCTGCAGAACGAACAGTTCGCACTGCACTCGGACGAGAATCGTTTGCGCGAGATCCCGATACCGGCTCCTCGCGGTCGGATTCTGGACCGAAAGGGGCTCGTGATTGCGGAGGATCAGATTGGCTACACCGTCTCGCTGCTTGCGCCACGGGAGTCGCAGTTGGTGGCGGCGCTCCGGCGATTGACTGCGACCATTGCAATGACGCAGGAGCAGCAGGACGCGGTGGTACGCCGGTATCGGCGCAATCCGTCGCGTCCTGCGGTGATTTTTGCCGACGCACAGTTTGAGTTGGTCTCTGTGCTTGAGGAGCACCGGGTCGAGCTTCCCGGATTGATCATTCAGGCGTCGCCGAAGCGCTGGTATCCCGACGGGGCGGCGGTGGCATCGCTGGTGGGCTATACGGGGGAGATTAGCGAGCAACAGCTCCAGTCGAAAAAGTTTCCCGGGTATAAGGCGGGACAGCAGGTGGGGAAGGGTGGGCTCGAGCTGCACTTTGAATCGCGGCTTCGTGGTCGAGAAGGGGTGCGCTTTGTTGAAGTCGATGCGCTTGGACGTGTCGTCCGCGAAGCCGGGGCACGCCCCGAGTTGATCCCCGTGGCGGCGCCGCCCCTCCCCACGAATATTGACCTCGATTTGCAGAAGTATGTGTACGGGCTCTTCGGCGACTCGCTGGTTGGTGGCGCTGTGGCGATCGAGCCGAAATCGGGCGAGGTGCTCGCGCTGCATAGCGCACCGACGTTCGACCCGAATCGGTTCACCGGTGGGATTCCCGTAGACTATTGGCGCTCCCTGACGAGCGATCCACGGAAGCCGCTGTACAGTAAGGCCATCCAGGGGACCTATCCGCCCGGTTCGACGTGGAAGCTCGCCACTGCGGTGATGGGGCTCGAGCTTGGCATTGTTCAACTCGACGACCGAATGCCAACGCCGTGCACCGGAGGATTCCAGTACGGCAATCGGTTTTTCAAGTGTCACGATAAGCGAGGCCACGGCGCCGTGACACTTGCGCAGGCGATTGAGCAATCGTGTGACGTCTATTTCTACCAGCTCGGGCTGAAGATCGGGCTCGCGCGGCTGGTCGCTGGCGGAATCGCGTTGGGTTCGCACACCCGAAGCGGCATCGATTTGCCTGCGGAGATGCGGCCACAGTTCCCGGACTCGGATTACAAGGCGTATTTCACTCGGAAGTATCCCGGCGGTTGGAATCAGTCGGCGTCGCTCAATCTGTCGATCGGTCAGGGCGAGAACTCGCAGACCGTCGTGAACATGGCGCGCTTCTACACAGCGCTGGCCACCGATGGTCAGGCGGCGCAGCCGCGAGTGGTACAGGGCGCCGCGCAGCACACGCGCCTGTTCACGCTCGACTCACTGCAGATGCGCGGTCTGCGGAATGCGCTGGCTGGCGTGGTGAGCCGAGGTACGGCAGGCAGCGCGAAGATCCAAGGCGTGGTGCTCGCCGGCAAAACGGGGACCGCTCAAAACTCACAGGATCCCAACAACGACCATGCCTGGTTTGTGGGATTCGCTCCGGCGGATGATCCGAAAATTGTGGTGGCGGTCATGTTAGAGTTTGGTGGTCATGGCCCGCGTGCGGCGAAAATTGCAGCGCGGATTATCGAACACTACCTGAAGGTCTCCGCAATGCAGTTCATTCAGACGGAGGGACCGTGAGGCGCGGGGCACAGCCGGATTATCCGCTCGTTGTGCTGGCGCTGTTACTCTCGGCGTTCGGCATCGCGATGGTCTATTCGGCGGGTCAGACGGATTATCCGACTGTTGTCGCCGATTTGTGGCGCCGCCAGCTGGCATTTCTGGCGCTTGCGTTGGTGGCGTCGTGGGTGGTGAGTCGGGCGTCGTCGCGCGTCCTCGATTTTCTGACCGTTCCGGCGTATGTCGGGTCGTGCGTTGTGCTGCTGGTGCTGATCTTTATCGGGAAGGGCGGCCTCGGTGCGAGCAACAACCACAGCTGGCTGGCGATTGGCGGCGTGAAGCTCGGCCAGCCGTCGGAGCTCGCGAAGATCGCGGTGGTCCTGATGCTTGCGCGCGTGCTCTCAGATCGCAAAGAGGCTCCTGGTGCGCTCGTCGAGCTCTTGCCCTCGGCGCTGGTGGTGGGGGTGCCATGGGTTTTGATCATGCTCCAACCGGACCTTGGCACCGGGATTGTGTTCGCGGGGATCTACTTTGCGATGCTCTTTTGGCGTGGAGTCTCGTGGCAGCTACTCACGTTGCTGGCGAGTCCGGTCATTAGCCTGGTGCTCGCGTTCAATACGGGGATTTGGGGGGCGTGGTTCCTGCTGATTCTCGCGTTGGTGCTGTGGTACAAACCCCAAGTCGTAGAGGGCGTGGTCGTCGTGCTTGCGAACCTCGCCTTCGGTGTCGCGGCGCCCATTCTGTGGGACAAGTTGAATCCATATCAACAGGGGCGCTTGAAGGTGTTTCTTGACGCGTCAGCGGATCCACTACGCGCGAGCTACCACGTGATCCAGTCTCAAGTCGCTATCGGGTCGGGCGGTTGGTTTGGAAAGGGATTCACCGAGGGCTCACAGAAGCGTCTCGCGTTTCTACCTGCGCAGCACACGGATTTTATTTGGTCGGTGGTCGGGGAGGAGCTTGGGTTTTTTGGGGTGACCATCGCGTTGACGCTGTTTTTTGTGCTCTTCCTGCGGTGCACCCGTGTGGCTGCCCGGGCCACGGATAGCTTTTCGAGTCTAGTAGCCTTTGGGCTCGTCTCGATCTGGATTACCCATCTGATCGAGAACGTGGGGATGACGCTCAACCTCATGCCGATCACGGGGATCCCACTGCCGTTCTTCAGCTACGGCGGCTCCTTTCTGCTGGCATCGTGGATTTCTGTTGGCATCCTCGTGCGCCTGTCGGCCGAGGGACGTGGCCCGGCGCATTCGCTTTTAGGCTAGCTCGGCCAGCCCTGTCAAGGGTGGCGGGACCTGTCACAGTTCTTGCCCACGCACCGTTCCAGCCCCATTTTGAACGGATGGTATGGTTCCGGAAAGAAAAGAAGCCGCGTAAGCCGCGCGTCGAACGCCTCGAGATTCCCGCGGACGTGTGGGAGAAGTGCGAGTCGTGCGGTCACACGGATATTCGGGATACGTTCCTCAAGAACTGCAACGTGTGCCCGAGCTGCGACTTCCATCGTCGGGTTAGGGCGTTCGACTTTGCGAGAATCTTGCTCGACGAAGGCACCATCGAGGAGACCGAGGAGGATCTGCGCTCCAAGGACCCGCTTGGGTTCCCGGACTATCCGGCCCGCCTCAAGAAGGCTCGGGCGAACGCCGGCGAGGGTGACGCGATCCTCACCGTCACGGGGACGATGGACCAGGTGCCGGTCAACCTCGGCATCATGGATTTCGCCTTCATGGGCGGCTCTATGGGGTCGGTGGTCGGGGAGAAGATCGCCCGCCTTGGACAGCGCAGCCTCGAGAAGAAGTTCCCGCTCATCGTGATTTCTGCCTCTGGCGGCGCCCGCATGCAGGAAGGGGTGCTCTCGCTCATGCAGATGGCTAAGACGTCGGTTGTGCTGTCGCAGCTCGCCGAGCGCGGGATTCCATATGTCTCGATCCTCACCAACCCGACGACGGGCGGGGTCAGCGCGAGCTTCGCAATGCTTGGCGACGCGATTATCGCCGAACCGGGCGCGGTGATCGGATTCGCCGGGCCGCGTGTGATTAAGCAGACACTGGGGCAGGACCTCCCGGAGGGGTTTCAGACCGCCGAGTTCCTGCTCGATCACGGGATGGTCGATTGCGTGGTGCATCGCCACAACATGAAACAGACGGTCGGGCAGTTGCTCCGGCACATGAGCGGTAAGCCAGCGGCGACCGGGTGGGCGTCGGCCTGAAAACGTACGGCGACGCGCTCGATTTTCTTTACGCCCGTACGACCGGTGTGTGGCGCCTGGGGCTCGATCGCGTCGAGGGGTTCCTGCGGGTGCTGGGCGATCCGCATCGACGGGTTCCGACCATTCACGTGGCGGGGACGAACGGTAAGGGGAGCGTGTGCGCCACGCTCGAAGCCGTGTTGCGCGCCAAGGGGCTGCGGGTGGCCAAGTACACCTCCCCGCATCTCGTGGACTTCCGAGAGCGCTTCCTGATCGACGGGGTGCCGGTGTCCCCCGAGCGAATTGTGACGTTTATTGACCGTTATACGCCCGAAGTCGAGCGCCTGGGGGCCACTTTCTTTGAGGCGACCACCGCCATGGCGTTCGAGTTTTTCGCCGAGGCGCAGGTGGATGTGGCGGTGATTGAGACCGGGCTCGGTGGCCGGTTGGATGCGACGAATGTGGTCGCCCCGCTTGTGGCGGGGGTTACGACGATCGGCATCGACCACGTGGAGTATCTGGGGGGGACGCGGGAGGAGATCGCCGTCGAAAAGGCGGGGATCTTCAAGCCCGACACTCCGGCCGTAATCGGGGAGCCAGAGGCGGAGATTCGGGCGCTGCTCACGCGCCTCGCGCATGAACGGGGGGCGACCCCCGTCCGGACTGTGTATGACGAAGGCGGGCCATCCGCGGTGACCGTGGGTCCCTCTGGGACCTCCTTTGACCTTCCGGCCTTCGGACGGCGCCTCAGGACCCCGCTGCTTGGGGTACACCAGGCCGAGAATGCGGCGGTGGCGCTCACGATGTTGGCCGCCCTTCCGGAGCATTTTCGCCCCTCGCAGGGGGAGGTGGAGGCCGGACTCGACCTGGTACGCCTCCCAGGGCGATTCCAGCGCGTTGGGCGCTACATCTTTGACGTGGCCCACAACCCGGACGGCGCCGGGGTCCTGGCGCGCACCCTGGCCGCGGTTCGGCCGCCGGGGCCGGTTGTGGCGGTTGTCAGCGTGCTGGCGGACAAGGACTGGCGGGGGATCCTGCGGGAGCTCCAGCCGGTGGTCGACCATGTGATTTTGACCAATGCGCCCACGGCGCCGTCGAGCCGGGCGTGGGACATCACGGAGCCGCTGGCGTACGCCCGATTGCTCGGAATCTCGGCTGAACTCATCCGGGATTTCGACCGCGCATTGGTCCGGGGGAGCGAGGAAGGGGTCACCGTGGTGATCACCGGGTCGTTCCACACGGTAGGAGATGCGATGGCGCGGCTGGAGGTAAGCCCTACCGCTGGGTAAATTGCGGGATGGCTGCCGGCGCATTACCCGGATTCCGGGACTTCTATCCAGATGAGTTCGCGCTGCGTGCCCACATCTTCCGTGCGTGGCGGAATGTGGCGCGGCGATATGCGTTCGTCGAGTACGACGGACCCCCGCTTGAACCGCTGGATTTGTACACCAAGAAGAGCGGCGATGAAATTGTCGGCCAGCTCTACAACTTTGTGGACAAGGGTGGCCGCGAGGTCACGCTTCGCCCAGAGATGACTCCGACCTTCGCGCGAATGGTCGCGGCACGCGCGAACGCGATCCGCAAGCCAGTGCGCTGGTTCTCGGTGCCGCAGCTGTTTCGCTACGAGCGGGCACAGCGTGGCCGGCTCCGTGAGCACTTCCAACTCAATGTCGATATTGTCGGCGAGCCGAGCGAGCTGGCGGATGCTGAGCTGCTGAGCGTGGCGATCGACATTATGCGCGAGCTGGGGCTTGGTCCAGATGACGTGCGCGCGCGGGTGTCGGATCGTCGCCTGCTGAACGCGTTGCTGGTGGAGATCGGCGTCACCGACGAGCAGCTCCCAACTGTCTATGCCGTGCTGGATAAATTCGCGCGCCAGCCACATCAGATTTCTATCGACAAGATGGCCGCTGCAGGCCTCGTGCCCACGACCATTGATGCCGTGCTGGCCTTTGGCGAATCGGGGACGCTGGCTGACCTCCGCGAGCGCTTCAAGCACTCGGAAGCGCTCGCCCCGCATTTCGAACGGTTCGGGCGCTACCTCGATCACCTGCATGCGCTGGGCAATGGCGCGTGGATTGACCTGGACCTGACGATTGTGCGCGGACTAGCCTACTACACCGGTACAGTCTTCGAGCTATTCGATGCCAAGGGTGAACTGCGCGCGATCTGCGGCGGCGGGCGCTACGACAACCTGCTCCAGGCACTCGGCGGCGTTGATCTCCCCGCGCTCGGCTTCGGCATGGGCGATGTGGTGCTCGGTGAACTCCTCAAGGAGCGCGGACTTGTGCCCCCGTCCACGGGGAATGCTGCGGATTTGTATATCGTTGGCGGCGACGGGGTGCTCGCGCACGGCGTGGCCGATGCGCTTGTGCTTGCGCGGCATTTGCGCGGCACCGGGTTCAGTGTGGATTACGCACTGAGCGCCGACAAGTATGTCTCGCAGGCGTCGCGGAATCAGCTCGACAGCGCGCGCAAATCTGGCGCGCGTGCAGCGATTGCTTTTGACAGTGAAGACCAGGTGGTGGTGCAGGGACTCTTCGGCAAGGTCAGCGAGGCGCCGAAGCACCACTTTGCCGCTGCCCCGCTGCTCGACGGCGACGCGCAGGCGTACGCCGCTCTGAAGGACTGGATCGACCGCAACATCCCCTCACGACAGACAGACTGATGGCCGACGACAAGAAGCTCACGACCCGCGCCGACGACTTTAGCGCGTGGTACAACGAACTGGTGCTCCGCGCCGAGCTCGCCGACTACTCGCCGGTGAAGGGGTCGATGGTGATCCGCCCCAACGGCTATGGCATCTGGGAGCGCATGCAGCGCGCGCTCGATGACAAGTTCAAGGAGACGGGACATCGCAACGCCTATTTCCCGTTGTTCATCCCCGAGAGCTTCCTGAAGAAGGAGGCACAGCACGTCGAGGGGTTCGCTCCTGAGTGCGCGGTGGTGACGCACGGCGGCGGCAAGAAGCTCGAGGAGCCGTTGGTCGTGCGCCCAACGAGCGAGACGATCATCTACCACATGTTCGCCAAGTGGGTGCAGTCGTATCGCGATCTGCCATTGCTTATTAATCAGTGGGCGAATGTCGTGCGCTGGGAAATGCGCACGCGTTTGTTCCTGCGCACACTGGAGTTCCTCTGGCAGGAAGGGCACACGGCACATGCTACGCACGACGAGGCGGAAGAAGAAACACGCCGCATGCTCGGCGTGTACCGCGACTTTATGGAAAACTGGATGGCGATGCCCGTGATCACCGGACAGAAGACCGAGAGCGAGAAGTTCGCCGGTGCGCTGCGGACCTATTCCTGCGAAGCGATGATGCAGGACAACAAGGCGCTGCAGGCGGGAACGTCGCACAACCTCGGACAGAACTTCGCCAAGGCGTTTGAGCTCAAGTTTCAGGCCGAGTCTGGCGAGATCGAGCATGCGTGGAACACCAGCTGGGGCGTGAGCACCCGCATGGTCGGTGGGCTCGTGATGACGCATGGCGACGACAATGGACTGGTGACGCCGCCGCGGCTCGCGCCGATTGAAGTGGTGATTGTCCCGATTTGGAAGAGCGACGAAGAGCGGGGACGTCTGACCGAAGCTGCCATGGCACTCAAGGCAGAGCTCACTGACTACAACGGCCGTGGTGCGCACGACCGGCTCCGTGTGCACGTGGACGCCCGCGAAGGGCTCAAGCCTGGCGCCAAGTATTACGAGTGGGAACTGCAGGGTGTGCCGCTCCGTCTTGAACTCGGCCCCAAGGATCTCGAGAAGGGCTCTGTGTTCTCGGCGCGCCGCGACACGCGGGCCAAGGCCGCGATTCCGCGCGAAGGGGTCGCTGCGTCAGTGGTCGCGCTGCTCGAGACGATTCAGAACGACCTGTTTGCCGCCGCGAAGGCGCGCCGTGAGGCAAATACGCATCGCAATGTCACCTCGTACGACGAGTTCAAGAAGATCATTGAGGGGCCGGGCGGCTTTGTGTACGCCGGGTGGAACGGCGATCCCGCCGTCGAAGCGCGCGTGAAGGAAGAGACCAAGGCCACCATCCGCGTGATTCCTGACGCGGAGTTCCGGTCGGCTGAGGCTCCCACCACGTGCATCGTGACTGGTGAACCGGCGAAGTATGAGGTCGTGTGGGCGAAGGCGTACTAGACGCTGCGTTCGCGCGCCGCGACGGCGTGCTGCACTGTGAGGACGTGTCCGCTGAGCGCATCGCGCGCGAGGTTGGCACGCCCACATTTGTGTACAGCGCTCGGGTGATTCGCGAGCGGTACCGGCGTTTGTCGTCGGCGCTATCGGGTATTCCACATCAGCTGCATTTCACGTTGAAGGCCAATAGCAATCGTGCGGTGTTGACGCTGCTGCGTCAGCTCGGTGCCGGCGCGGATGTGGTGAGTGGTGGCGAGTTGTTTCGAGCGCAGCAGGCGGGCTTCGCGGCACGCGACATTTTGTTCGGCGGGGTCGGCAAGAACGCGCTTGAGCTTCGTGAGGCGGTGCTGGCGGGGGTGAAGCTCATCAACGTGGAGTCGCTGGCTGAACTCGAGTTACTCTCGAGCATCGCGCAGGAGCTTGGCGCCACGGCCGCGGTGGGTCTTCGGATCAATCCGGAAGTGTTGGTCAAGACGCCGCACGCGTACATCGCCACGGGAGCTAAGGGACATAAGTTCGGGATTCCGTGGGACGACGCCATGCACTGTGCTGAGGCGGCGCTACGGTTACCTGGGATCGAACTTGCCGCGCTTGATATGCATCTCGGGTCGCAGTTGGCCACAGTGGAGCCGTATCGCATGGGCGCGGAACGGATCGCGGAACTCGCGGCCCGCGTGACCAGGGCCGGTGCGCAACTCCGCTACGTGGATGTCGGCGGCGGATTGCCCGTCAGTTATCAGAGCGGTGATCCAGAGCCTGATTTCGAGGGGTATGCGGCAATTGTCGGTGCGCTCGCGCGCGAGACGGGGACAGAACTGCTCGTGGAGCCTGGGCGGTTTTTTGTGGCAGCAAGCGGCGTGTTGCTTGCACGCGTGTTGTATCGCAAGCACAGTGGTGGAAAGGACTACGCCATTGTGGACGCGGGGATGAACGACTTGCTGCGGCCATCGCATTACGACGCTTACCATCAGATTGACGCGGTACGCCCGAGCGGGGCTACGGCCCGGCTCGATGTAGTCGGCCCGGTGTGCGAGAGCGGGGACTTCCTCGCGCTCGACCGCGAAATGGACGATGTTTCTCCCGGCGATTTGATTGCGGTTCATACCGCTGGTGCCTATGGCTATGTCATGGGGTCTACCTATAACGCTCGGCCGCGACCGGCCGAAGTGGTGGTGGACGGGCCGAAGTTTGCCGTGGTGACCGCACGGGAACAGTACGCCGACCTCGTTCGACTCGAGCAGTCCGACCCTGTTTGGAGCGATGCCTCATGTTGATCGGCCTGATGTCCGACACGCACGATCGTGTACCTGCCGTGGCTGAGTTGGTGCGCCGCATGACCGATCTAGGCGTCGGGCTCGTGTTGCATGCTGGTGACTTTTGCTCTCCGTTTTCACTCAAACCGTTTCAGGACGCAAACGTTGCACTGGCGGGCGTGTTCGGCCACAACGACGGCGATCAACAAGGCCTCAAGGCGTTTGCGGCGCAGGGTATGGGGCACGAGTTGTTTGAGTCGCCGCACAGCCTCACGATTGGCGAACATAAGATTCTCCTCGTGCATGACATCGGCGACACGACGTCGCGCTCGATCAGCGCGCACCACTTTGTGGTGCACGGCAGTGAGCATCAGCAGTCCATGAAGACCCGTGGCGACACGATGATTATCAATCCCGGCGAGGCCTGTGGCTGGCTGCATGGCGCACCGACCGCCGCTGTTCTCGATCTCGACAGCAAGCACGTCGAGTTCATCAAGCTGTCCGACCCCAAGTGGCAATTCTGATCTCGTGACGTCTCGGATCCTGATCCTCGATTGCGGTAGCCAGTTCACGCAGCTGATCGCGCGCCGCGTGCGCGAGGCGCGTGTCTACAGTGAGATTCACCCGCCCACGCGCTCCCTCCAGTGGATTCGCGACTGGAACCCGACCGGCATCATCCTGAGTGGCGGCCCGAACTCCGTAAGCGACGACGGAGCTCCGAACTTCGATAAGGGAATTCTCGACATCGCCCCGCTGCTCGGTGTCTGCTACGGACTCCAGTGGATCACGCACGCCGAGGGGGGTGTGGTGGCCGCCGGTGGTGGCCGTGAATACGGTCGTGCCATGGTAACGGTGGACGAAGCCGACGGGATTTTCCACGGATTCGCCGTGGGTGAGGAGACGCAGGTGTGGATGAGCCACGGCGACCATGTCGATGCTCCGCCGCCGGGCTATGTTCGCACGGCGAATTCGGGCGGGATTGTCGCCGGCTTCCGGCACGCCACGAAGCCTATCCACGCGATTCAGTTTCATGCGGAAGTGGCGCATACTTTGCGCGGCGCCGAGATTATCCAGAACTTTTTGTTTGACGTTTGCCACGCCAAGCCGGATTGGACGCCGGGATCGTTTATCGATTTAGAGGTGGCAAAGATTCGAGCACTTGTTGGTGACAAGAAGGTGATCTGTGGCCTGAGCGGCGGCGTCGATTCGAGTGTCGCGGCGGCGCTGGTACATAAAGCGATCGGCGATCAGCTCACCTGTGTCTTTGTCGACAACGGCTTGCTGCGACTCAACGAGCGCGAGCAGGTTGAGCGCACGATGGGTGAGCATCTTGGGATTCGTCTGGTAACCGAGCGCGCTGAGGAGCGATTCCTCGCGGCACTCGCCGGCGTGGACGAGCCCGAGGCGAAGCGTAAGGCCATTGGCCATGCATTTATTGACGTGTTTGAGGCAGCCACCGCGCGCGCGGGCGAACATGCCGAGTTCCTGGTGCAGGGAACCCTGTACCCCGACGTGATCGAGAGCGTGAGCGCCAAGGGCGGCCCGAGCGCCACGATCAAGACGCACCACAACGTGGGCGGACTCAAGGCCGACATGAAGTTTAAGCTCATTGAGCCGCTGCGCGAGTTGTTCAAGGATGAAGTGCGCAACGTCGGGCGTGAGCTTGGCCTGCCCGAAGAGATGGTCGGCCGGCATCCGTTCCCCGGCCCTGGTCTCGCGATCCGCGTGCTCGGCGCCGTTGATCAGCAGAAGCTCGACACGCTGCGCGCGGCAGATGCGATTTATTTGGAAGAAATCCGCTTGGCCGGTTTGTACAATGAGATATGGCAGGCGTTCGCGGTATTCCTCCCGGTGCGTTCGGTTGGTGTGATGGGCGATGGTCGCACCTACGAGAACGCGATTGCGTTGCGCGCCGTGACCAGCACCGACGGGATGACCGCCGACTGGTATCCGTTCCCGTACGATGTGCTCGCGCGCATTTCGGGGCGGATCATCAATGAGGTGAAGGGGGTGAACCGCGTGGTATACGACGTGAGTTCCAAGCCGCCGGCGACAATCGAGTGGGAGTAAGTCCCGCCTCATGACGACCTTCGCGGAGCTCGTGCCGACCCGTGACGAGCTGCGCGAGATGCTGCGGCTCGCGGTGCCCATTGTGCTCGCGCAAGTGGGGATTATGCTCATGGGCGTCGTCGATACCGCGATGGTCGGGCGTGTGTCGCCCGAGACTGTCGCGGCAGTGGCGCTTGGGCACCTGTACTGGGTGAACCTGACAATGCCGGGCCTCGGGCTCCTCCTCGTGCTAGACCCGGTGGTGTCGCAAGCCGTGGGCGCCGATGATCATGAGGCGATCGCGCGCGGTGTGCAGCGCGGCGTATTGCTTGCCTTCGCGCTCACGATTCCCACAGTCCTCCTGCTCATGCCAGGGGAGCTGTTCTTTGCGGCCATCAAACAATCCCCTGCTGTGTCGGTGATTGCATCACAGTTCGCGCGGTGGTCGGCGCTGGGGGTGCTGCCGTTCTACCTTTTTGTCGTGATGCGCGTGACGCTGCAAGCTGTCGGTACTGTGCGTGCTGTGGTCGCGGCGATTGTCGTGGCAAATATCGCGAACGCGCTCTTCAACTGGGTGTTCATCTACGGACACCTCGGTGCACCGGCGCTCGGCGCACTGGGCTCCTCGCTCTCTACGGTGCTCAGTCGCTGGCTGATGTTCGCGATTATCCTCGCGCTGGGCTGGAAGGAGATTGGCCCGCAGCTCCGCCCGTGGCGCCTCGATGCGGCGCGGCTCAAGCCCTTGATGCGCATGGTCCGGATTGGTGCGCCCGTCGCATTCCAAATGTGGCTTGAGATGGCGGTCTTCTCGCTCGGCGCGGTCATTATTGGATGGCTCGGCGCAGGGCCGCTGGCCGCGCATGAGATTGCCTTGAACCTGGCGTCGATCACCTTCATGGTGCCGCTCGGCGTTTCGGCAGCTGCGGCCGCTATGGTCGGGCGGGCGATTGGCCGTGGCGATCTCGCGGGTGCGCGGCGCGACGCGGTGGCGGCCGTGGTGCTCGGACTCGGATTCATGTGTGTGGCGGCCGCGGTGTTTATTCTGATGCCGAATGGATTGGCGCGACTGTTCATTGCTGATCCAGAGACCGCAGCGTTGGCCGCCTCGCTAATTATGATTGCGGGCACCTTCCAGATTTTCGATGGGATCCAGTGCGTGTGCGCGGGTATCCTGCGCGGCACTGGCGACACGCGCGTGCCGATGCTCCTACACCTCGGCGGGTTCTGGGGACTTGGAATCCCACTGATGTTCGCACTGGCCTTCTGGGCTCGACTTGGCCCACAGGGCGTGTGGTGGGCCTATGTGATCAGCCTTGCGGCGGTGGCGCTATTGCAGGTGCTCCGCGTGCGCTGGCGGCTCGCGCAGGACGTGCAGCGACTACAGATCGACGAGACGCAGGAATACGAACTCGCCGAACTCGCGGGCTAGTGGCTCAGGGAAGGTAGGGATCCGCAGGATCCAGGGCCGCGAGTTCCACGAAGTAGCTCGACACCCGTGCGCACACGGCATCAAAAAAGACGTGCCCCTTTCCCGCTGTAGCGGCGGCTGGATTGCCGATCCCTGTGTCTGCGGTGACTTTGGTCCACTGACGCGGTGCCCACGCCCATCCCTCACGGATCCCCTGTAGCCGACTCTTGTGCTCGAGTCCTGGGCCCGCTTCATCGAGTGGGCGCACGAGCGAGGGCTGTATGTGCTGCATGACGCTCGTCTCGAGTTCGCCGGCGTGATCGCCGAGGTCGGCGAAGTGCTCACGTGGCTCCACCACCTTGTACCAGTTGATGGCGGAAAGGAAAACGTTCGTGAGCGGTTGCAACTCGCGAATCATCTGCCGGAAGTCGTTGCCTCCGTGCCCGTTGAGGATCACGAGTTTGGTGATGCCCTGACCTTCGAGCGCATGGACGACATCGGCGAGAATCAGCGCTTGCGTCGAGGGATTCAGGTTGATGCAGAAGGGAATATCCAGCTGCCCTGTATTGACGCCAAAGGGAATGCAGGGAAGCACTGCGGCGCGCGTGCCTCGATCCCACGCTAATCGCGCGGATTCCGCAGCCACGGCGTCGCTCTGGTAGTTGTCAGTCGCGTAGGGGAGGTGGAAGTTGTGCGCCTCGGTTGCACCCCACGGCAGCACGGCCAGATCGTAGGATGTTGCCCCCACGGTTCGCCAGGTTGATTCCGCGATCATCCAAGGGTGCGTCATGGCTTGGCCTTGCTGAAGGGAGGGGGGACGGGGCCGTAGTTTGTCGCAACTGTTAGAAGCACTGCGTTTTTGGCGGCAGTTGGTGTGCCGCGAATGTACGTAATGATGCCATCGCGTGGAGCGAGTACGTCGGTGACGGCGGCGCTGCCACTGTCGGCGAACGTGCCGACCTTTTGCCCTTGCTTTACTCTCGTGCCACGCTCCAGATTCGGCGTGAATACGCCGGTCGACTCAGCGTGTAACTGCTGCGATGTGCCGATCCACGACACCTTGCCGTTCATCCCGACGGCGCGCGTGATCACACCGATCGAGCCGAGCACGTTGAGGCAGCCGGCGACCACGGAATTCGTTGCGCTTGCGGTGGCGGCCGTTGCGCGACCGCCTTCCACGAGGAGCACGCTTTTGCCAGCGGAGAGCGCTGTGCTGATAAGGTCGTCGCGGCTTGGATTGGCTGCGACCGGCAGATCGCGCACGGCGACGACATTGAGTCCAAATGCTATGGCGAGTGCGCCGCCGGCTTTGTCTTGGGCCGCGAGGCCGGTGCGCGACCAGTAGCCGTAGGGATGCAGGTCGTCGTCAAGCGGCTGGCCAGAGAGCGCGATAACAATGTCAGCGCGAGCGACGATCTGTTCGATGACTGCGGGTGCTGCCTCGGAATCAAACCACGGGACAATGACAATCGATCCGCTGACTTTGGCGGGTTCGATCAAGTTGATCAGTTTGTTGATGCCGGCGACGGTACTGAATGCTGAGTCTGGTGCCTGCGAGAGATAGGCGACGACGGGGCCCGCTTTGGCGCCATGAATCAGGGCGAGCGGAATCGAGCGTGCCGGACCGTTGGTGGACGTGGACGTGAAGGTGCCGCTCACGCGTGTATTCCGCGTGGCCGTTGCCGAACCAAAGGTGATCGTGTCTGCTGTGTACCGATGGGCGGGGATCGGGGCGGCGACTTCCTTTTCGCTCTTCTTCTTTTTCTTGCTCGACCCCTTCTTAGACTTCGTTCCAGCCTTGGACTTGGTCGACTGTGTAGACTTTGCCGCAGTCTTGGACGTACTCGTGGCCTGCGCAGTCAGCGGGGCGCTGGTGTCCAGGAGGAGTGCGAATCCCAGAACAAGCGACAGCGCACGTCGGGTCGCGATGGCCACGACGCGGGTGGGCGCGTGCGGCATCGCGGAAGGCACCGCGGACGGCATGGGCGTGAAAAAGGGGCGCATCACTGAAAGATGCGCCCCTGCAACGCTTCGGACTAGACGGCCTTTTCTTCCAGTAACCGCATGAACTCCGAAGGCTCCGAGATAGCCAGCAGGCGATCGGGGACGTCGGACTCCTTGGAGAACTGCGCAATCTTGCCCAACACCGGGAGGTATTGGTTGGAGACTTCGAGTGGCGGGGCGACGATCAAGAAGAAGAAATGCACCGGCTTCTCGTCGATGGCCTTGAAGTCGAGCCCTTCCTTTTTCCGACCAAACGCCACGCGGAGCTTGTTCACCACCAGGGAACGGCAGTGGGGAATAGCGATACCGCGGCCAATGCCCGTGGAGCCAAGATTCTCGCGGCGCTTGAGCATCTTGAACAGCATGGCCTCGTTCTTTTCGTCGAGGGCGAGCAGGGCGATGAGCTCCTTGAGCACGTCGTCCTTGGTGGTACCTTCGAGGTCCAGCTTGACGGCGTCTTCGGAGAAAAACTCGCGCAGTTCCATACCGCTCCTCGGTGTCTGGAGGCGCAAGGCGCGCTCCCACGTTTCGTTGATTATCCCTGCAAACTAACGATGGGGCAGAGTTGCGTCAAATGTCGGCGTTGCAAGCAGTTGCAGTGTTGCTTAGCTTGCAATTATGCCTGTGTTCCCATATCCGACAACCTATGATGTCCCGCTGATTCTCGCCCCGATGGCAGGGGTTTCGGAATCACCATTTCGCCGGCTCTGCCGGCAGTGGGGGGCGGATGTGGTGGTGACGGAGTTCTTGTCCGCCGAGGGGATCCGGCGCGAGAATGAGGCGACCATGTCGAAACTCCGATTTGGGGCAGATGAGCGCCCGATTGGGGTGCAGATTTTTGGTGCTGATCCCGACGCCATGCGTGAGGCAGCCGCACTGGTGACCGATGTGTTCCAGCCCGAGTTCATTGACATCAACTTCGGCTGCCCCGTCAAGAAGGTGGTGCGGCGGAATGGTGGGTCGGGGTGCTTGAAGGATCTCGACCTCGTAGAGCAGGTCATTCGCGCGGTGCGGTCGGGAACAAAACTCCCGGTGACCTGCAAGATTCGTAGCGGGTGGAACGAAGAGATGCGCGACCCCGTGAAGATTGCGCTGCGGTGCCAGGCGGCTGGTGTTGGGGCGATTGCGCTGCATCCGCGCACGCGCACGCAGATGTACACCGGGCATGCACACTGGGATGAGATTGCGGCCGTGGTGGAGGCGCTCGAGATCCCGGTGATTGGCAATGGCGATATCAAGACCGCGCAGGACGCGCTGCGGATGCGCACCGAGACCGGCTGCGCTGGGGTGATGATTGCGCGCGGATCGTTTGGGCAGCCATGGATTTTCCGGCAGGCGCGCGCGCTGTTGAATGGCGAGCCGATGCCAGCACCACCCTCAGTGGAAGAACGATTCGCCGTCGCGATTGATCATTGCCGCATGGTGATGGCCTACGAAACTGATCTCGTTGGTGCGGCGCTTGAGTTCCGCAAACACCTCGGCTGGTATGTGAAGGGGCTCCCTAACTCGGCAGAGTTGCGACGCGCGTTGCATACCGTGAACAGCTTTGACGAAGTCGAGGGGATTTTTGCGGGGTATCTCGCGAGTGGCTGGCACCGGGAGGCGCTCGATGCGGCCGCCGACAGCGTAGTGGCCGCTGAGCTGGACGCCGAGTTGCTGGAGACCGAGCACTAATGCGTCGCGATCGAGTCCGCGCACTGCTTGAGGAACTCTCAGCAGGGCGTTCGACGGTCGATGATGCGCTGCGCGTCCTTGACGCCGAACCGGTGGAGTCGCTTGGCTTCGCCAGCATCGATCATCATCGTGCGCTGCGGAGCGGATATCCCGAGGTCGTGTTCGGGGAGGGGAAGAC
>Ga0114969_10001733_pt1 | contig 18375 bp, 18 predicted proteins | sample M_130807_MF_Meta_FD_87316 | JGI IMG/M metagenome (GOLD analysis project Ga0114969, IMG submission 87316) | Freshwater microbial communities from Lake Montjoie, Canada to study carbon cycling - M_130807_MF_MetaG | ecosystem: Environmental > Aquatic > Freshwater > Lake | place: Lake Montjoie...
ATCCGCTTCGCGCTCTTCGCGCAGCATCTTCACGGCGATCTCGACCAGGTCGCGCACCATCGACTCAACGTCGCGGCCGACGTAGCCGACTTCCGTGAACTTTGAGGCTTCGACCTTCACAAACGGCGACTGCGCGAGCTTCGCGAGACGCCGCGCGATCTCGGTCTTGCCGACGCCGGTCGGACCGATCATCAAAATGTTCTTCGGCGCGACGTCTTCCGCCATCTCGGCCGTCAGGCGCTGACGTCGATAGCGATTGCGCAGCGCAATCGCCATCGCGCGCTTGGCTTTGCTTTGACCGACGACGTACTTGTCGAGTTCGGAGACGATTTCTCGCGGCGTCACGTCAGCGATTCCATCGTCACCGTGTGGTTGGTGTAGACGCAGATGTCTGCGGCGATCGACATCGACTCGGTGACGATGCCCTTGGCGTCGAGGGTGCTGTGCTTCACGAGCGCGCGCGCGGCGGCCATCGCGTAGGCGCCGCCGGATCCAATGCCCATGATGCCGTCATCCGGCTCGATCAGATCGCCGGTGCCGGAGAGTAGATACATGCCGCGCGTGTCGGCGACGAGCAACATCGCCTCGAGGCGGCGCAGCGCACGATCCGTGCGCCAATCTTTCGCGAGCTCGACGGCCGCGCGTTCCAGTTGCCCGCGATGTTCCTCGAGCTTGGCTTCAAAGCGCGCGTAGAGCGCGAAGCCATCGGCCGCCGACCCGGCAAATCCGGCGAGGACTTTGTCGTGAAAGAGTCGGCGCACCTTGCGGGCGCCGTGCTTGACCACGGTCTGGCCCAGAGTCACCTGACCGTCGCTGGCCATCACTACGGTGCCCGCATGCCGCACCGCCAGCACTGTGGTGGCGTGGACGCCACCTTGAATCCCGCCGTGAACCATGGTTGGGATTGTGTCAAACGTCCGTCCGGGAGGCCAGCTGTTGAGGACAACAGGGCGGATTGGGCCCCAAAATGACCAGTTTTCGCCGCCGGGCCGGTGGCAGTAGAGTTGCATTTACAGAGGTCGGGAGACGAGACATGCGCATCAATACCCGTTTGCTTCAAATCTCGGTGATCGCGGCCGGGCTTTCCGCCCCGACGATCGTCGCGGCCCAGGCCATCCCGCGGACCACCACCACGTCGGAAGCGCCGCCGCCCACCACTGGCTCCTCGTCATCGGCCGGGTCAACGACCCGGGAAGCACCGCCGATGCCGGCGATGCCGAGTCCTCAGCCGCAGTCTCAGCCAACTCGATCGGCTCCCCCGCCTCGTAGTGGCGGATCGACGAGCTCGGGCGGGTCCAGCAGCGGCTCGAGCACCTCCGGATCGGGTTCCAGTGGATCCGGATCGAGCGCCATCCTGCGCGGCGGAAGCACCTCGGGATCGTCTCGGCCGGCGGGTGTCGGATCTGATCCAGTCTACGTCGGCGCGGGCTCGCGCAATCGCGACGGGCGCCCCATCGGCAACACGGCAATGCGTCGGCCGAGCCCGATTTCTGGCGCCGGCGGCGATTGGCTCAGCGGCGCCGGGTACCCGTTCAGCCCGTGGGGGCGCTGGTATCCCTGGTACACGGGCGGCTACGGCTACGGCTACGTCTCCTACGACCCGTGGCGCTACGGCGGCACGCGTTGGGTGTGGGGACGCTACGGCACCTGGTGGTACGGCGCAACGCCCTGGTATGACCCGTGGTACGACCCGTACTACGGCATGTATGGCGGCTACGGTTACGGCATGTATGGCTTCGGTGGCGGTGGCAGCAGCTCACGTGACGACGAACCGCGCGCGGAAACCGGTTCGCTCCGTCTGCGCGTGAGCCCCGACAAGGCGCAGGTCTACATCGACGGCGTGTTGCAGGGTGTGGTCAACGACTTCAACGGGCTCGGCAGCCACCTCGATGTCGCAGGCGGTACGCACCAGCTGGAACTGCGCGCTGAGGGCTACGTCACCCTGAAGGACGCGATCACGGTTGAGCCGGGCAAGACCCAGACCTACCGAGGCACGCTGAAGAAAAGTTCGAAGTGAAGTTCCTGTCGGTCGTCGCGGGCATCTCGTTCTTCTACGATCTTGCGATCGGGATCGTGATGCTCACGGCGACCGACCTACTCGCCACGGTCTTTCAGGTGGCGCTGCCCTCGCCCATCCTCTTTGCGAAACTGCTCGGCATCTTTCTGATTTGCGTGGGGCTTGGCTACGCCGCGCCGTGGCGCGACCCGGCTACGCATCGGATGTATCTCTGGATCTTCGGCCCCGTCTTGAAAGGCGCGGGCGCCATCGCCTTCGTCACCGACTACGTCGTCAACGCGTCGCCGTCCTCGTTCCTGCTGTTCGCAGCGAGTGACGGCATGTTGGCGCTCCTTACACTATGGGGACTGCTGCGGTTTTCTGCAGGATCTGCCGATCGACCTTGACCTCACCGAGGCGGTAGACGCGGCCGTTGATTTTGCCGAGTACCTTGATGGTGAAGTCCACGAAGAGTGAGTGCGAGAAGAAGTCCGCGCGCGCGCCTTCCAACTTGTAGCCAAAGTTTCCGCGAATCGCAATCGGATCGCTCAAGGCACCAATCGCCAGATCCTTGGCCACGAGCCCCTGAATGAGCGTCTCGTCTTTTTCGCCATCGCCACCGACCAGCCAGAATGTGGCCGAGAGCTGAAAACCACTGAGCGTGGACGTGCCGATGTTCTTGACGCGCACCGTGGCCGAGGGCACGAGCTTGGTCTCGCCGTTCACCAGGCCCATGTCGACGTAGCCCGAGTGCACATCGGCGATCTCAATGACCTTGTCGAGTTGGACCTGCGAACCGCATCCTGCTGCGGGCATCAGCGCGACCGCGAGGGCCGCGCACACAACTCCGATAGACAACGTTCGACGGAATGGCATCACGCGATATTAGACCCCGCGACGGGCGTTTCGATCCAGCCTACCGGCCTAACGGGCAGCTTCTTTGATTTTGATGCGCGTCTTCACGTCCGTCCGCGTGATCTTGCCCTGGCGAAACTGCATCAAGTCATCACCCGTGATGCTCAACACCAGCAGCACACCGCTGCTGCTCACATTGGGACCGCCCATCGGATCAGGACCGCGTGCGCCGACCGTGAGCATCTCAGACGGCTTGAGCGGCATCTGGCCGAAATCGATCATGGCGTCAATCAGCGCTTCGCGAATGGCCAACCGATACTCGCCATTGGGATCACGCACAACGGCTGCCTGCATCGGATCTGACTTGGGAACCGAATTGCCGACGTTCATCCCGCCATTCGGCGGCGGGGCTTGCCCACGTACGCCGGTTGGGAGCAGGTCGAGATACAGATCGGCAACGCCAGGATAGATCTCGGGCACTTCAACGTCGAAGAACCAGCCGACGCTATCCACCTGATAGCCATGCGCATGCGGCTGCCCCGCGAACAAGCGGACGCCGGGCGCGACCTCATTGATCTTCTGAGCCAGGCGATCGACGCCGTTTTGCACGGCGCTCAACAACACGGTTTCCATGGTCCGGGTCTGAGCGCGAAGGTTGGGCGCAGTCTCTGTCTGAGCGGGCGCGGGCGCCGTCTGATCCGCCCCTGGCACTTGGGCAAATGCGGGAACCGAGAACGCGAGAAACACGGCGGCGAATGCGAGCGACGAATGGGCCTTCACGACTACTGCTCCTTCTCTTTCTCAGCGGCGGTGCGGTTTGCGACCTTCGAGACATTGCCGTAGATCGCCGCCTGCGCATCACTGATCTGCTGCGACACGGTTGCCATATCGCGTGTGCGCTGGTCGTTGATATTCCTCATCATCGTGAGGATCCCCTGTGACGTCTTCTTCGTGATTCGTCCTTCACTGTCTTTGAGCAACTGCTCGAAGCGCCGCATCAATTCCTCATCGGAGTGATCGGCGCCAGTCACGTTGGCGACGTTGGTCGCCCTACCGCGGGCAGGCGTCATTGCGGAGGTCGAGGTCCGTTCAAGTGAGGCCAGCCGTGCTTCGAGCGCCCTGACTTGTTCGGGCGTCGCGGCCACCGTCTGTGGCAGCGGATTCGGCGACGCGACGGGCTGTGCCTGCGCCTGAATGACTGGCGCGGTCGTCAGCGCCCGCGCGGCGAATCCGCCGGCGAGGCCGATACCGAACATGAGCGTCGCAGCCGCGGCCAAACCCCACGCTGGGACCTGCTTCCACCACACGGCCTGCGTCGTCACGAACGGTTTCCACACCGATCCGTGCTCCGGCACATCCCACGAGAGCAGGTCCTGCCGGACGCTGCGCAGGTCGCGCAGCTCTCCGCGGCAGTCCGCGCACGTCACCAGATGCGCATCCACAAGACGACGCTCGCTGGCGCTGGCTTCGTCGTAGAGATAGGCAATCAGTTTTTCGCGATCGTCACACATGTTGTTTGCGTCCTTCGTTGTTACGTTGTTACTTCCCACTTCGCACTTGCTCTTAAGTGCTGCTTTCCCAACTTGCGCGCCGCAAACTCGCGTCATCGGCTTGCTGACGCGCATCGCGATCCAGACGTCTGCGGAGCACGGATAGACCCTGATACAGGCGGGTCTTCACCGTGCTCAGCGGACAGTCGAGCGTGTCCGCAATTTCTTGAAACGTCAGGCCATGAAATTCCTTCATCAAGATGGCCGTCCGCTGTTCCTCCGGCAGTTCTGCCATGGCCTTGGCCACCGCGGCTGACATCTGCTGGCGATTCACCAGTTCTTCGACCGACTCAGCGGTCGAGGGCATTTGCTCGGCCATATCGAGGCCGTCTTCATTTTCCGGGATCTGGATCATCGGGGCCCGGCGGGCCTTGCGGATCCAATCGCGGCAGAGATTCAGGGTGATGCGATAGAGCCAGGAGGAGAACTTCGCTTCTCCCTTGAAGCCCTTCAGGCCCCGGAAACCTCGCAGGAAGGCTTCCTGCACGACATCGCGGGCGTCTTCTTCACGGCCGAGGGTTCGGTAGGCGAGGGCGTAGATCGGCCTCTCCCAGCGGGCGACCAGCTGGTTGAAGCTTTCCAGGTCTCCCGCTTGTACGCGGGTTACAAGTTCCTCGTCAGTGACTGGCGTCGCGCTCACAACGGCTTTCTATCCCACGTCCCCCAAGCCCGGCCCACCCGGCTGTCGTGCCTTCCGTGGGTAAGACGCAGGCGCCAGCGCCACAGTCTGTACGTGATGCCGGGCCGGACTTCGGTCAGTATAGTGCTATGCTTTTTTCGGAGCCCCCAGCGGATTTCTTAGCCAATTGGCCGACATGAGCGACGAAAACTTTCTGACCACTGAGGAGGTTCTTGATTACCTCCAGGTCAACCTTCGCACCGTCTACCGCCTGATCAAGGCCGGAAAGATTCCGGCTGTTCGGGTGGGCCGTCAGTGGCGTTTCCGCAAGCGCGACATCGACGCCTGGCTCGAATCGAGCCGGCCCGCGTCTGGTGGGTTGATGCTGCCCGACGACGACCTGATCGGCGACACCGGCAATGGCAGTGGCACTGGAGGCGAACGTCCGCGCATTCTGGTCGTCGACAACGAACAGGCCGTGCGCGATTTGCTCGCGAAAACGTTGACCATGGCCGATTACGACGTCGACGCGGCCGATGATGGACCCTCGGCGATCGAAAAAATGCGCGCCGTGAACTACGATCTGCTGATCACCGACTTGAAGATGCCCGGCATGGACGGTCTGTCGGTGATCCGAGAGGCCCGCAAACTGGCGGCCGATCTGCGCGTCATCATCATCACGGGCTATTCCACCGAAGCCAGCGCGATCGAAGCGATCAACCTTGGTGTCTCGGGCTACCTCACGAAGCCGTTTCGTCTGCCGCGCATTCTCGCGGCGGCCGCACGCGCACTCGGCGAGCCAGTGCCAACGGCTGATGGAGCGTAGTAGCTCGACGCTTCAATGATCCAGCTCTCGTCCCTCACAAAATCTTTCGGCGAACGCGTTCTCCTCGACAACGTCACCTGGCAGGTGACCGATGGCGAGCGGGTCGGCCTGTGCGGCCCCAACGGCGCGGGCAAGACGACGCTGCTCCGCATTCTGGCCGGGCTTGACGAAGCCGACAGCGGCGTCGTGGCCAAACCGGCGACGCTGACGGTCGGCTATCTGCCGCAGGACGGCCTGAATCACCGCGGCCGCACGCTCTTCGACGAAGTGTCGCTCGCCTTCGCGCCACTGCTCGAAGCGCAGCGCGAGATCTCGCGCATCGAACACGCGCTGGCCGATCCGGCGCTGCCGGACGGCGAACACGAGACCCTGCTCGTGAAGTATCACGACCTCAGCGAGCTGTTCCGCCGCGAAGACGGCTACAGCATCGACCTGAAGGTCGCGCAGGTCCTCGCCGGCCTCGGGTTCGAGCGTGAAGACTTCGACAAGCTGACCGAGACGTTTGCGGGTGGCTGGCAGATGCGGATTGCACTCGCCAAGCTGCTGCTCGGGCGTCCCACGCTGCTGCTGCTCGACGAGCCGACCAACCATCTCGACCTCGACGCCCGCAACTGGCTCGAAGAGTATCTGTCGTCGTATCCGCATCCCGTCGTGCTGGTCTCGCACGATCGCTTCTTCCTCGACGCGGTCGTGACGAAGATTGCCGACTTGTCTCTGCGGAAGATCACCGACTACGTCGGCACGTACTCGAAGTATCTCGTGCAGCGCGATGCGAACCTCGAGCGATTGCGCGCGGCCAAGCAGGATCAGGACGAAGAGCTCGCGCGCATGAAGGCGTTCATCGATCGGTTCCGCTACCAGGCGACGAAAGCCGCGCAGGTACAGAGCCGCATCAAGATGTACGACAAGATCGTGCCGATCGAAGTGCCGCCGGAACGCAAGCGCGTGCACTTCACGTTCCCGGCGTGCCCGAAGAGCGGCCGCGTGGTGATGGAATTGAAGCACGTGCGGAAATCGTACGGCGACAAGACCGTGCTCCGCGACGTCACGCTCCACATCGAACGCGGCGATCGCATCGCGCTCGTCGCACCAAACGGCGCAGGCAAATCCACGCTGATGCGCGTTCTGTCGGGTGCCGAAGCCCCGGACGCCGGCGAGCGCACGCTCGGCCACCAGGTCGTGATGGAGTACTTCGCACAGGACGAAGCGAACCGCCTCGATCCGGTGAAGACGGTCTATCAAACCCTCGAAAGCGATTCACCGATCGGCATGGTGCCGATGATCCGCAATATCCTTGGCGGGTTCCTGTTCGAAGGCGACGACATCTACAAGAAAGCCGGCGTGCTCTCCGGCGGCGAACGCACGCGCCTGGCGGTGGCGCGCATGCTGCTGCGCCCCGCGAACACACTGCTGCTCGACGAGCCAACCAACCACCTCGACCTCGACTCGAAAGACACGTTGCTCGACGCGCTCGCCGACTTTGGCGGCACGCTCATCTTCGTCTCGCACGATCGTTACTTCGTGGATCGCCTGGCCACCAAAATCATCGCGGTTGGTCATGGTGGCATCGAGATGTATCCAGGGACGTACGCGGAGTACCTCTGGAGCAAAGCACAGCGCGAAGCGCAGCAGAACGCGCCCGCGCGCCCAGCACCCGCGTCCAGCAGGCCCGCCGCGACGGTGCCGAAACAGCAGCCACCCAAGAACGCGCCGCGCCCATCCGTACCGGTCGCGGTGGCCGCGGCCGCTCCATCACCGCTCCAGGGACACGCCGCGCGCGAAGCCAAGAAGGCCGCAGACGCCGAGATGCGCAAGAAGCAGCGCGAGGGCCAGCAGCGCGCGAGACGCGTGTCCGACCTCGAAGCGCGAATCTCAGAGAAAGAACTCGCCATCAAAGACAGCGAAGCCGCGATGGCCGTGCCGGGCTTCTACGATGATCGCGACGCTTCCAAAATTGTGATCGATCGCCACCAAACACTGATGTGGGAGGTCCGCGACCTCATGGAACAGTGGGAAGAGCTTCAAAACATTACAGACTTGTAATACACAGAAGATTTTGTAATCTCTAAACACGCCCATCGGCTCCCCGCCACGCCGACCGCTCACAGTTTCGTGTTTTTCGCCGCCCGGCGAAGCGGTACGCGCCTTGCGAGAGGGAACAGCAGATGGCGCGCTCGCAGGCAGCTAAATTGACGAATACCGCCCGTTCACGGCGCGTCGACGATCGCTTTTATCGCCATCTGGTCTCGAATCTCCGCACGGGTGTGCTCGCGATCACTCGCGATGGCCTCCTCGCAGTGATGAACGACATCGCCTACCGATCGCTCGGGCTCACTGCCGGCCCCGACGATCTTGGCCGGCCGTTTACGGAAGTGCTCGTCGACTGCCCTGAAGTCATCGGCGTACTCGACGCCGCGTTCGACAGTGACGACCTCCCGAACCGCGCGGAAATGCGCCTGCGCCGCACGGGCAAAGCCATCGGCTACTCGCTTTCGCGCATCTACGACGACCAGGGCGAAGCCGCCGGCGCGACCCTCTTTTTCAAAGATCTGACGCAGGTCGAACAACTTGAAGAGCGCGAGCGCCTGCGCGATCGCCTCGCCACGCTCGGTGAAATGGCCGCGGCCATCGCGCACGAGGTCAAGAACCCGCTCGCCAGCATTGAAGTGATGGCCGGCGTCCTTCGACGCCAATTCCGCGACCGCGACGACGCAGGCTCGACGGATGTGCGCGAACAACTCGACGACATCATCAAAGAAGCCAAGATGGCCAACGCCATCGTGGTCGAAGTGCTCGAATACGTCCGGCCGATTCAGTTGCAGCCTGAGCGCACGTCGCTGCTTGACCTGCTGTCGGAATCGGTGACGATGGCCGAGGGCAAGATTCCGCGCGGCACGATCGTCATGGACATGTCGGTGGATCCTGACGTGCCGGAGATGACGCTCGACGCGCATCAACTGCGGCAGATGTTCGCGAACCTCATCGCGAACGCGTTTGAAGCGATGGGTGGCACAGGCTGTGTCCGTGTGCGCGCCCGCATGCTGATGAGTGAAGTGGAGCCGCTCGGCGGCACGCGCGCGCTGCCCTCACGCGTGCGCGTGGAAGTGCATGACGACGGCCCGGGGATTTCGGCCGACGACCTCGAACGCATCTTCAGCCCGTTCTTCACGACAAAGCCCCAAGGCACTGGCCTCGGGCTCGCCATCGTGCGCAAGGTCGTTGACGCGCACGACGGCACCATCCACGCCACATCCGCGATCGAACATGGCACCACTTTTACCGTGACATTGCCGGTGGCGCCCGTCCGGCTGCCGTTGATTCTGGGCTAGTAGATATGGAGAGAGACAATGGGTCGAATTCTCGTCGTTGATGATCATGATTCTCTGCGCAAAGGGTTGGTGCGCGCGCTGGGGAATGCCGGCCACGACATCGAAGAAGCACCAAACGGCACCGTCGCCATCGAGCGGCTGCAAGACAGCCAGTTCGACGTCGTCCTGACGGATCTGCGCATGGGCGGCGCTGACGGCATGGATGTGCTGCGCACCACGCGCAAGCTGCAGCCCAACGCCGCAGTGATCCTGATGACGGCGTTCGGCTCAATTCACACGGCGGTCGAGGCGATGAAGATCGGCGCCGTCGACTTCGTGCAGAAGCCGTTCGAGATTGAAGAGATGGAGCTGAAGATCGAGAAAGCGATCGAGCTCAAGCATCTGAAGTATCAGGTGGACTACCTGCGCACGGCGCAGCAGGACATCTACGACTTCGACCGCATCGTCGGCGCGAGTGGCGCGCTGCAGCAAGTGCTCGGCATCGTCAAGAAGGTGGCGCGGAGCAATTCCACGATTCTGATCCGCGGCGAGACGGGCACGGGCAAGGAACTGATCGCCGGATCGATTCATCACAACTCGTTGCGGGCGAGCAAGACGTTCGTCAAGGTGAACTGCGCGGCGCTGCAGGAGAACCTGCTCGAATCGGAACTGTTCGGCCACGAGAAGGGCGCGTTCACGAGTGCCGCCAAACAGCGCATCGGCCGCTTTGAGCAGGCCGACAGCGGCACGTTGTTCCTCGACGAAGTCGGCGACATGAGCCCGAACACCCAGGCCAAGATCCTGCGCGTGTTGCAGGAGCATGAGTTCGAACGGCTCGGCGGCACCCGCACGTTGCGCGTGGACGTGCGCATCATCGCGGCCACCAATCGCAACCTCAGCCAGATGGTGGCCGAGGGCAAGTTCCGCGAGGACTTGTTCTATCGTCTGAACGTCGTGTCGGTGGAAATGCCGCCGCTGCGGGATCGCAAAGACGACATCGGCGCGTTGGCCGAGTTCTTCGTCAAGCGGTTCGCGAACGAGTTGAAGAAGAAAGTGGACGGCATCCTGCCCGAAGCGTCAAAGGTGCTGATGCGGCACAACTGGCCGGGCAACATTCGGGAGCTCGAGAACGTCATCGAACGCGCAGTGCTGCTGACCGATGGCACGGTCGTGAGCCTGGCCGATCTGCAGATCGGCGATCAGCACTCGGCGAGCGGCAGCGAGAAGACGCCGGCGATCAAGATTCCGCCGACGGGTATCGCGCTCGAGGAGATCGAACGGCAGGCGGTGCTCGAAGCGCTGCGGATGTCGAACTGGGTGCAAAAGGACGCGGCCGAGCTGCTCTCGATCAGCCCGCGCGTGATGAACTACAAGATCAAGATCCTGAACATCGAGATCCCGCGGTCGCGACGACCGCTGGAGCCGATCGCCAGCTAGCGATCAGACCTTCGAAAGTTTCGCGCGCGGGTGCGCCTGACGGTAGACCTCCGTCAGGCGCCCCACGTCGAGATGCGTGTAGCGCTGGGTCGTCGTCAGCTGCGCGTGCCCCAACAATTCCTGAATCGCTCGCAGATCCGCTCCGGCCTGAAGCAGATGCGTCGCAAAGGTGTGGCGGAGCGCGTGCGGGCTGATCCCCGTCCTGATCGACGCCGCCTTACATGCTGACGCACGATGCGATCGATGCTGCGCGTCGTCAGACGGGTGCCGCGGAGGTTCAGAAACAGCGGCGTGCGTTGTGGCGCGCGGCCTTTGGGTCGAGGAGCAGCGGCCGGACGCAACGTGCCGGCATCAGCCAGCATGGCGCGCATGGCCTCAGACGCCGCGTTGTTGAACGGGAGCAGTCGTTCCTTGCCGCCCTTGCCGCGCACACGAATCATGCGGCCCGACAGGTTGATGTCCTCGAGATCCGCGCCGGCCAGCTCACTCAAGCGCAGACCTGATGCATAGAAGAGCTCGAGGATCGCACGGTCGCGTCGGCCAGCCACCGTGGCCATGTCGGGCGAGCCGAGCAGCGCGTCGATGTCCGCATGACCCAGATGCGCGGGCAGCGACTGCTCACGCTTCGGCGCGCCAACCAGTTGCGTCGGGTCCTCGGTCAACACGCCTTCCCGGACAAGGTACTTGGCGAATGTGCGCAGCGCCGACAACCGTCGGGCCGACGACGCGCGGCTGAGACCGCGCTTGTGAAGGTCACCGAGAAAATCGCGAATCGTGATCGGGTCGAGTCGCGCGGGCGCGACCTGGCTCGGCTTGACGCCATCCTGCGCCGCCACAAACTCGAGGAACTGCGTGACGTCGGTATCGTAGGCGCGGACGGTATTCGGCGAGACGTTCCGGTTGAGCTTGAGGAACGCGACAAACGCGCGACTGTGATCCTTAAGCATGTGAAACGTCGGCACGCCCCGCGTGCGCTAACGGATCACGCCCGCTGCGCCATTCATCGAGATCTCGCAGCGCGCGATCGCTCATCGCCAACTGTCGGTCGCGCTTGGCTTTCGGCGGCTTCTCCAGCGCGGGCATGATGCCGAACGTGATGTTCGACGGATCGTAGTGCGCCGGGTCCGCGTGCGAGACGTAGTAGCCCAGCGCACCAATCGCGGTCGTGCGTGGCGGCGCAGTCAGTTCGAGCCCTAGCGACAACCGCGCGGCATTGATGCCCGCAATCAGACCAGACGCGGACGACTCGACGTAGCCTTCAACGCCAGAGACCTGTCCGCCGAAGAACAAGCTCGGCCGCGTGCGCGTTTGCCACGTCGCCTCGAGAATCGTCGGCCCGTTGATGTAGGTGTTGCGATGAATCATCCCGAATCGCACGAACTCGGCGTTCTCGAGTCCGGGAATCATCTTCAGCACGCGGGCCTGTTCGCCCCACTTCAGCTGCGTCTGAAATCCCACGAGGCTATAGTGATCTCCGGCGAGGTTGTCCTGCCGCAACTGCACCGCCGCATAGGGCCAGCGACCGGTCTTGGGATCATCAAGGCCCGCGGGCTTCATCGGACCGAATCTGAGTGTGTCAACGCCACGATGTGCCATGACTTCAATCGGTAGACACCCTTCGAAGAACTTGGTGTTGTCGAAGTCGTGAACGCTCGCCTTTTCGGCAGTGACGATCGCGTCGTGGAACCGCAGGTACTCTTCCTTGTTGAACGGGCAGTTCAGGTAGTCGCCGTCGGCGTTGTCGCCGCGATTCCAGCGGCTCGCGCGAAACACCTTCGACATGTCGATGGTCTCGGCCATGACGATCGGGCTGATCGCATCGAAGAACGCGAGATGCTGGCTGCCGACAAATGCCGCGATCGACGCACTGAGTAACGATGAGGTCAGCGGCCCTGTGGCGATGATGACGGGCTCGCGCTCGGTTGATGCAGGGATCTCGGGTACTTCTCCGCGCTCCAGCCGAATGCGCGGATGGGCTTCGATCGCCGCCGTCATTTCTTCGGCAAACTTCTCGCGGTCGACGGCGAGCGCGGCTCCGGCCGGCACCTTCACCTTGTCGGCCGTGCGCATCACGAGCGAGCCGAGGCGACGCATTTCTTCCTTGAGCAGACCCACCGCGTTGTCGAGCTTGTCACCGCGGAAGGAGTTGGAACAGACCAGCTCTGCGAGCCGATCTGTGTGATGCACCGAGGTGGGCTGCACCGGACGCATTTCGTGCAGCGTCACGTCGACGCCCATCTCAGCCGCCTGCCAGGCCGCCTCGCAGCCCGCGAGGCCGCCGCCGATGATCCGGATCACGCCGTCGCGACTTCTTCCGGCAGCGGCGCGTCCATCACGAAGTCACATTCTTCATTCGCACAGATCAACTGGCGGCCGTGCCGCTTGGTGATCTTCTCGGTGAGGAACGGCCACTTGCACTTCGGGCAGGGCTCCTCAATCGGCTTGTTCCACAACGTGAAGTCGCACTTCGGATAATTCACGCAGCCGTAGAACTCCTTGCCGCGTTTCGACTTCCGCTCGGCCACATCGCCGCCGTCCTTCGGGCACTTGATGCCGGTCAGCTTCTGCTTCACATAGCGGCAGTCGGGATACCCGGTGCATGCCGTGAATTCGCCGTAACGGCCCTGCTTGACGACGAGGTTCTTGCCGCAGGTCGGGCAGGCCTCGTCGAGGATCTGGTCCGGCTTGGCGGCAGACACACCCGTCTTCGACTGAATGATCTTGCGGGTGGTCTTGCACTCCGGATATCCGGTGCAGGCGAGGAACATCCCGAAGCGGCCGCGCTTGACGATCATCGGCTTGCCGCAGTTCTCGCATGCCTCGTCGAGTTCGTCGGTCGACGGCTGGTTGGGCGTCTCGATTTCTCTCGTGTTGTCGCAGTCGGGATACCGGCTGCACGCGAGGAAGATGCCGAACTTGCCAGCCTTCTCGACCATCTCGCCCTGATTACACTTGTCGCATGTGACGCCGGTCGGCTGCCCTTCCTTGAAATTGGGCATCTCTTTCTCGGCGCGCTTCAGGTCTTTCTTGAAGTCTTTGTAGAAGGCCTTCAGCACATCTTCGTACTTGGCCTTGCCCTTTTCGATGTCGTCGAGTTCTTCTTCCATTTTCGCGGTGTACGCCACCTCGAGAATGTCGTCGAACGCGGGCGTCAGCAGCTTCTCCACCAGACGCCGGCCGAGAATCGTCGGCCAGAATCGCGCTTCGATCTTGTTGACGTAGTCGCGCGCCTGCAGCACCGAGATGATCGACGCGTAGGTGCTCGGACGGCCGATGCCGTTCTCTTCGAGCGCCTTGACCAGCGACCCTTCGTTGTAGCGCGCAGGCGGCTGCGTGAACTTTTGTTCGGGCTTGATCTCGCGTACCGCGAGCTTCTGTCCTTCAGTGAGCACGGGCAATACGCCGCTCGCTGAATCGTCATCCGCATCGGCTGCCGGCGCCACCGACTGATTCACCGTCGGCTTCTCTGTCCGCTCACTCTCTTCGGCTTCCGTGGTCGTGTTGTCGTAGACGGCGAGCCAGCCGGCAAACTTCGGGACGGAGCCCTTTGCGCGGAAGATGTAGTCTGCCGCGTTGATGTCGACGGTCGTGTCATCAAACGTGGCCGGTGTCATTTGCGACGCCAGGAACCGATTCCAGATCAAGCGATAGAGGTAGTACTGATCCTGCGTGAGGTGCGCGCGGACGGCGTCCGGGCTGTACTTCATGAACGTGGGACGAATCGCTTCGTGCGCGTCCTGCGCACTCGACTTCACCTTGAACCTGTTCGGCTCGGCCGGCACGAACGCCGCACCGTACTGATCGCCGATCAATTCACGCACATCGGTCAGCGCCTGATCCGCCACGCGGACCGAGTCGGTTCGCATGTAGGTGATCAAACCCACGGCCGCTTCTTCGCCCGGCAGCTCGATGCCCTCATACAACTGCTGCGCGATCATCATCGTCTTCTTGACCGGGAAGCGCGATGCCTGCTGCAGTTTGCTCGTGATGAACGGCGGCGCGGAGGTCTTCTTGCGTTCCTTCTGCGCGATCGACGAGATGACGAAGTCGGCGATGGCCAGATCGGCCAGCACCTTCTTGGCGTCAGCGTCGCTTGTGACCTTGATCGCGTCCTTGCCTTTGCGAACGAGGCGCGCGTCGAACTCTGGAGGAAGCGTGCCCGCCAATCGCGCCGTCACATGCCAGTACTCTTCGGGCGTGAACGACTCGATCTCCCGCTCGCGATCGCAAATAATCTTCAGCGCGACCGATTGCACGCGACCGGCGCTCAGTCCGCGGCGCACCTTGTCCCAGAGAATCGGGCTGATCTTGTAACCGACGAGTCGATCGAGCACGCGACGCGCCTGTTGCGCATCGACCATGTTCATGTCGATGTCGCCCGGGTGCTTCATCGCTTCGAGAATCGCCTTCTTCGTGATTTCGTTGAACATCAGGCGGCGGATCTTGCGTTTTTTGCCGCCGAGTTCTTCGGCCAGATGCCAGCCGATCGCCTCGCCCTCGCGGTCGGGGTCGGTTGCGACGAAGATGTCTTCCACGCCCTTGGCCGCCGCCTTTAACTCCTTGATGACCTTGGCCCGGTCCGGAATCACGACGTACTCGGGGGCGAAGTTGTCGTCCACATCGACGCCAAGCTTGCTCTTCGGCAAGTCGCGGACGTGGCCCATCGACGCGATGACCTTGAAGTCACGCCCCAAGTACTTGTTGATCGTTTTCGCTTTTGCTGGTGATTCGACGATCACCAATGCCTTTGCCATAGTTGATGTGCCGTTCTTCTCTACTTGACGTTCCTGTTTTTACGTTAGCACTGTCGTCCAGCCTGCCTGACCCAGCCGCCAGGCACCCGGATCAGGCGCCCGCGAATCTCAAGGGCGGCCAATTCTGCCAGCAATTTGCTGGGCGCCCAACCCATCAGGCCGGCCAGACTATCAGCATCGTATGTCTCGCCGACAGCCATTCTGGACTCCAAATGTGAACCTAATGCATTTGTTTCCAATGGCTTACCGACTAAATTTGCCTGTTTCTGTTCCGTTTTCGCCCAGCCGAGCTCGTCGAGAACGTCACCAACAGTCTCGACCAGTCGGGCCCCATCCTTTATAAGGGCATGACAACCGCGGTTCCGTCCCGACAGCACATTCCCGGGTACGGCCAGCACGTCGCGGCCCTGCTCAAGAGCCATCCGAGCCGTGATCAGCGATCCGCTTCGGTCACTCGCTTCGATGACCACAACGGCTCTGGACAGACCCGAGATGATGCGATTGCGCAGGGGAAAGTAGTGCGGTTGCGGCGTCGTGCCAGGCGGCAGTTCCGAGAGAACACCGCCCGAGGCCGCCACGCGAGCCGTGAGATCGCGATGCTCCGACGGATAGATGACATCAGCGCCACAACCGAGCACGCCCAGCGTCGTGCCGCCAACAGCCAGCGCGCCTTCATGCGACACGCCGTCGACACCTCGTGCGAGACCACTCACGATCGTGAAGCCGGCCTCCGCCAGGCCCTCGGCCAGTTGGCGGCCAAGGGCGAGGCCGGTCGGCGTCGCGTGGCGCGAACCCACAACGGCAATTGCCGGAGTCGTGAGGTCGGCCAAGGTGCCCTTGACCCAGAGGACGATCGGCGGGTCCACGATCTGTCTGAGCCAGGGTGGATACGCAGGATCGGAGATCGGGATCGCGATGAGGCCCGCCTTCGCCGCGCGTTGTAAGGCCTTGCCCGCCCAGTCGCGAGCCGCCGCGATGGCGGACGGTTGTTCTGGTGGCGGGATGCCGAGTCGATCGGCGAGTTGACGGATCGTGTCGCCAGTCGCCTCAAACGGCAACGCGGGCGGCGAATCCATGATTTCTTTCAGCAGGCGGGCGGCGCGTGTCTCGCCCGATGCGGGCTGCAGACACGACAACGCGACAGCATCGATCATCATCATTTTCGAGAAGTCCCCTTTTGTTTCGCAGTGCGAAACAGGGGACAGCAGTGCATCCGGCATGCCACCTCGAAACAGGCGTATTTGGCGGGGTTGCGGTAAAAACGTGGCAATAACTGCGATTTGCAGGCGGCAGAAGTCTTGCAAATACTGCGACTGTTCCCTCTTGCAGAGGCGGAGTACGGCGTTATAGTGAGGCTCAAAGCATATGCGCGAACGCATTCTGGGTATGAGCTTGTTGGCCGTTCTGGTCGCGGTTCCGGCGTATGCGGATCGCCGGTCAGATGCCAAAGAGCAGGTGGAATTCGGCATCTCGGTCGCCGAGAAGGGCCTGTGGAAGGAAGCCACGTTCCGTTGGGAGAAGGCGGTCGAACTTGATCCGACCTATGCCGCGGCGTGGAACGATCTCGGCATTGCCTACGAACAGCAGGGCAAGTTCGATGATGCACGGAAGGCGTACGACAAAGCGATCAAGCTCGATCCCGAGAACCAGATGATCCGGCAGAACTACGACCTCTTCAGGGAAATCTATGACCGTACGCAGCGTCGCCGCGATCGCTAGCCTCACCCTCGCACTGGCCGTGTCACCGGCCTGCGTCAGCTTCTATGAAATCGGCATCGAGACGCCGATCCAGGCCAAGCTCGACACGTCGCCGTTCCAGCGCGTGTTGGTGCTCGGGTTCCTGTCTGGCGGCACGAAGGATGTCGACGTCAATAGCGAGACGGTGCGCCTGTTGCGCAGCCAACTGCGGACCAAGTCGAACCTGAAAGTGATCGACAGTGATGTGATCTCGCTCGTCGATGTCGTCGACAAGATGAAGGGCAACCTGGCGACGTCCGCCCCGGCAGCGACACCCGACCCGACCGCGAACACGGTGGCAGCCAAGGACAAGAACGACGCGAAGTCTGAAAAGGACCTGCAGCCCTACGAGCAAATCTTCGCGGACGTGGCCTACTGGAAGAAGCTCGGCGAGGAGTATCAGAACCCGCTGATCGTGACCGGCGTCGTGTATTTCACCGACATCAACAAAAGCGGGATTGTCGAAACGCCGAAAGAGATCATGAACAACCTTGGCCAGCGCCAGGTCGTCTCGGTGCGGCAGTGGCTCGACCGGAAGGGCTTTGCGATTGCGCCCAAGTTCATCTTCATCGATGGGCGGACCGGCACGCAGCTCTACACCGACTCCTACCGTGAGGAAACGCTCTACCAGGCGGCCCAGAACACGCCGGCCCTCTCGTCCTACTTCGAGCTGATGGACCGGCTGATCCCGGGGTTCCTGAACACCCTGAGCTCCCAGAAGATCAAGAGCACCCGAACCCTGATCAAGTAGGGTCCGACAGCTGCCGAACGCCCTTGACGCGACGTGGTATCGGGGTCGACCCAACCACGTCGCGTCAAGGGACTTTCGGCTCAAAAGATGATAGCCTTTGAGGTTCTGGCCCTGTGCGGAGGTGTCTCCGTGCGGCGGCTGGGCATTTCAGGGAGATTTGAAGATGTTCGCCATTGTTCAAGCCGGGGGCCGGCAGGAAAAGGTTGTTCCGGGCACCGTCGTGGTCGTTGATCGGCTCGAAGCGGAGCCGGGTGCGGCGTACACGTTCGACAAAGTGTTGCTCGTCGAGCAGGCTGACGGCGCGGTCATTCTCGGCGCCCCGTTTGTTGCCGGTGCGACCGTCGTGGGCGTGATCGAAGCGCAGACGCAAGCCAAGAAGATTCGCGTCTTCAAGACCAAGCGCCGCAAGCAGTACCGCAAGGTGCAGGGCCATCGCACGCAGCTCACGCGCGTCATGGTCACCGGCATCAACGCGTAACCGATAGCTCGATCATCAATCGTCAGATAGCGAGATAAGAAATGGCTCATAAAAAAGGACAAGG
>Ga0114969_10001735_pt1 | contig 18357 bp, 14 predicted proteins | sample M_130807_MF_Meta_FD_87316 | JGI IMG/M metagenome (GOLD analysis project Ga0114969, IMG submission 87316) | Freshwater microbial communities from Lake Montjoie, Canada to study carbon cycling - M_130807_MF_MetaG | ecosystem: Environmental > Aquatic > Freshwater > Lake | place: Lake Montjoie...
AACCTAAAATGGCACCATATATTTCACCCACACTAATACTAGTTCCAAAAACGTTACCAAAAAAGTAAGGTGCAGTAATATTTCCTTTGACAGTTAGAACGTTTGAACCAGTATCATTCACAAACAAGTTGCTCCCGACCGTTAGGGTATTTGAAGATGGGATCACAGATCCAATTGAAACATTACCAATTGTTGAAACTTGGATAGAACCAGAATCAAAAACTTCTTTAGTTGTTTGGTTATAAGATACTATGTTACTTGTATTTGCTGGCATTGTGTATCGGACTGGAGAAATATAAAGACCCGCATCGTAACCAGAAACATCTGAACCAATTATAATTGAATTGTCAGCTTGGGCGCAGAACCCTGCATTGTAGCCAATAGCAATAGCTTTAGATCCCTGAGAAATCCATCCAGCTTGATTACCAATAGCAATTGAATTAACTTTTTGAATATCTGATCCAGCATTCCGACCAATTGCAATAGATTGAGATCCTTGAGAATATTGGCCTGCATTGTGACCTATTGCAACTGTATCATATTGCTGATTTGACATTCCAGCTTGATTACCAATTGCAATTGTATTACTGAATTGATAGTAATTACCAGCATTTTGACCAATTGCAATAGATTGAGGTCCTTGTGAATTTTGTCCAGCTAAATCACCGATTGAAACTGCTCCAGGACTTTGCCAAAAATTACCAGCAAAATTACCAATTGCAACTGCATTTGCAGTCTGACCTGTTGCCCCAGCTTTATTTCCAATTGCAACTGTATATGATTGTTGATTAAGTCCAGCGCCTAAACCAAGCTGAACATTTGAATTATTTAAAATAAAGTTATTTGCTATAATATTTCCAGTTACAACTAGACCAGTCCCTGCATTTTGAAATAATACTGTATTTGAAGTCGTATTTCCAATATTAACAACTTGACCAAATGTTGATGAACCAGCCAATCCTGTTAATTGTGAACCGTCTCCAATAAAATAATTACCCTGTACATTTCCCGATGCAATGATACCTATATCTATATTTTGAAACAAGACTGTACCTGTTGTTGCATTACCCAAATTAACAACTTGAGCCAAGTTTGAACTAGCTACAACATTTGTTATCAAACCCCCATCTCCTATAAAAAGCCCACCAGCTGAAACATTTTTTGTAGAAATAACTGATTGACTAACTAGAACATTTCCGGATACCGATAATGTTGAAATTGTATTATTATATGTAAATCCTGTACTTCCAATAAGTATACTTGGTGTGCTATAAAATGCAACTTGTCCAGGAAGTCCGGGTCCTGCACCAGAAGTATATACATTTGTCAGTAGACCCCCATCACCCCCATATAACTTGGATGAAAGAGTGTTGTTTTGTGTATAAAAAATAAGGTCTGGAGAACTCTGTAGGCCGCCAGCACCATCGCTGAGTTGTACAGAGCCGGTTGTACCAGATGCCATAATCATTGGTTCGTTGGCAACATTCTTGCCACCCATCTCTATTATTAATCAAGTACAAAATTATTCAGAATTGTACTCGGATATAAGAGATCCATTTACGTCTGCGTGCGACCACGAAGTGATGAACGGATCATTTCGTTCAGCAACAACCATCCAACTTATAATTGCTTGACTTGTCATATTTTCACAGTTAATATTGAGAAGATTTCCAAAAATAGAACCAATGACACGATCAAAACTTGATGTGTTTTGTAGGAATATTTGAGGATTTTTACACAATGCTTGAAAAGTCCCCTGTGACATTGCGCAATTTGATGTTTCTGTACACATTAAATCAAGATCCACAAATGCCATTCCATTTGCAAGTGTTACGGTATTTCTATATATCACATCACATCTTGATCCACTTATATAATTGTGAATAAGACGTTTCTTTGTTTTTGGAAACAAAGGGTGAGGAATATCTAAAACTTGTACATTCTTTTGAAAGTTAATAGTTGTATTTATTTTATTTATTTCAAAATTGATATTTGATTCAAGTTTACTTATTTCAGAGTTAATAGTTGATTGAATTTGATTAATATTTGAGTTAGTTTTTATCACATCTGTTTTAAGTTGACTAACATTTGAATTAGTTTGTAAAACATTTGAATTGGTTTGTACTATAGATGATATAACTTGATTAATGTTTGAACTTGTTTTTATTATATCTATCTGAATCTGACTTATTTCAGAGTTAATAGTTGATTGAATTTGATTAATATTTGAGTTAGTTTTTATCACATCTGTTTTAAGTTGACTAATGTTTGAACTATTTTGTAATACATTTGATTCAAGTTGATTAATATTTGAATTGGTTTTTGTAACATCAGATTGAAGTTGACTAATATTTGAGTTAGTTTTTATCACATCTGTTTTAAGTTGGTTAATGTTTGAACTATTTTGTAATACATTTGATTCAAGTTGATTAATATTTGAATTGGTTTTTGTAACATCAGATTGAAGTTGACTAATATTTGAGTTATTTTGTATGTCATTTGATTGAAGTTGAATAATTTTAGAATTTATCTCATTACCGGTAGAAATAATAATTGCATGTAAATCTTTAATTGCTTGTGTGTTTATAGGTACAATTTCATTATAACAGACACAAAATATATTAGAATCATTTATGTCAACAGTTTCGGGGAAAATACTCAAAAGTTCTTGAGCTGAAAATCCCAAATGTACACTAGGATCATCAATATGAGTAATTTTCCATGTATACTGAATTGGATTAACAAGTAATAATTCATTGAGACCATATTTCAGTGGAGTTGCATCTTTATAACGTATATCAGATGGCGCAGGATAAGTGTATGAATATACTGCGGACCATGCAAGTGCTGATGATCCTAAATTTTTACTATTAGTTACAGATGGTATTAGATTTTTTGCATTGAATGTAATTGAATTGGTAGATATTGTAATTCCCCCACAATCGGCAAATTGATTAGTAGATTGATTATAAGTAGCAACATTACCACTATTAAATAAAGTTGTAACGGGGCTTACAAAAAAACCCGAAGTTGTAGGATTTAATGAACCAAGTCCAGATGCATCAAGAGTTATAGAATTATTAGGTGTGCCAGCCGGGCCTGAATTAGCACCAATACATATTGAATATGAGCCACCTTGTCCTGTGCCACCTTGTGCAGCGTAACCAATTGCTATGGCTCCCTCTTTTTGTGGACCAGTAGTCCCGTAACCAGCAAAGCGACCAATTCCAATTGCTCCATTATCCTGCCCTAAATAACCAGCTGAAGTACCAATAGCAATAGAATCAGTTTCTTGATTACAATAACCAGCACTTTGACCAATTGCAATTGCATATGCTCCTTGTCCACTTTGACCGGCTTGATCACCAATAGCAACTGCAAAAATTCCCTGGCTAGTGGCACCTGCGTTTGACCCAATAGCAACTGAATTATCTCCTTGACTAAACTTACCACAATCCTGTCCAATTGCAATAGATTGAGGTCCTTGTGATCTAAGCCCTGCAGCGTAACCAATAGCAACTGAATTACTTCCTTGAGTACTTTGTCCTGCCGAGTTACCAATTGCCACCCCATAAGACCCTTGAGAACTGTTCCCTGATACATTACCAATAGCAACTGAATAGTTATTCTGTGATGAGGATCCTGCATTTACACCAATGGCAACAGCATTTAGGCCTTGTGTATCACGCCCTGCAAAATATCCAACAGCAACTGAATAATTTCCTTGACCATTTAATGCTCCAGCACTTTGACCAATGGCAACAGCATTTAGGCCTTGATTTGATATACCAGCATATACACCAATTGCAATTGCTGCATTATATTGTCCAGTCAGGCCAGCACTTTGACCAATAGCAATTGCATAAGTATTCTGACCAGAGTTGCCAGCACTTTGACCAATAGCAATTGCATATAATCCTTGACTAACACCTGCATTTACACCAATTGCAACATTTGAATTATTTAAACTAAAGTTATTTGTGGTTAAACCAACAGTTGCAGTAATTGTAGATGCTGAAAGAGTGTTTGATCCCGCAATTATTCCAAATATAGAACCTGTCTGAACAACAACACAAGAAGTTAAAACTGATGTAGCCGATAATGGACCATTCACGTTTAATACGTTTGATGTAAATGTATTACACGCAATATTTCCATTAATAGCCAATATATTTGAAAGTATATCAGTAATAAATGTATTTCCGCCAACTTTTAAACCTCCAATTATAATTGAATTTGTAGAAATATTGCCATTGTTTACAACTTGGGCAAGATTTGATTGTGTTAATCCAATAAATGTACCGCCACATGTAATATTTTGTGTCACAACTATATTTCCCGTAGTTCCAAAATTACCTTTGATAAATAAAAGATTTGCAGTTCCAGGTGCGCCATCAGTCACAAACAAGTTGCTTCCGACTGTTAGAGTATTTGAAGTTGATGAAGTATTTGCAATTGAAACGTTTCCAGATGCAGCAAATCCAACCTTGGCTTGAAAAAGAAGTGTATTAAGAGTTGCATTTCCTAGAGCTGCTACTTGATTAAGATTTGAAGTACCTTGTACATTTGTTAACAGAGAACCATCTCCAGAAAATTTGTTTGCAAAAATATAAGAAATTGTTGAAATATTTCCATTTACTGAAAGAACGTTTGCTCCTGTATCAGTCACAAACAAGTTGCTTCCGACTGTTAGAGTATTTGAAGTTGAGGAAGCATTTCCAATTGAAACATTTCCAGATGCGGCAAATCCGGTTGCATTCTTAAAAAGAATTGTGGCCACAGTAGTATTCACCACGTTTGATACGTAATCAAATCCAATATTAATTGCTGAATTTGAAATACTTGTAACTTGTCCTCTTGAATTTGTCACAATTTGTGAAATATTGCCATTTCCGCCATATGTTCCAGCAATTGTTGAACCAAGAAGGGAAGATATTAATACACCGTTACCAGTAAAGTAATTTGCAGAAATGTTTCCATTTAGAATTATTAGATTTGATTTTTCATCAGAAACTATCACATTAGCCCCAATACATAAAGTATAAATTGGGTTTGTATTACATATACCAACATTTGATGTTGTTGTGAATGCGGTTGTTCCAGGTGGGCTATTTGTAAATGTTAAAGTTCTACTACCAGTTACAGAATTTCCATTGTTTATAATTGTATTAATTCCATCTGTAGAAATTACTCCAGTGGTTGTTATTGTAGATAATTTACCATTTGCATCAATTGTTATTATTGGTATAGAACTTGGTCCACCATATGGTCCAGGACTGACTCCCGTTAAAGAAGTCATTAAACTTGCATTTCCTGAAACCCACCCGACTGCCACGTTACCATTTATAGAAAGAACGTTTGCTCCTCCATCAGTCACAAACAAGTTGCTTCCGACTGTTAGAGTATTTGAAGTTGAGGAAGCATTTCCAATTGAAACGTTTCCAATTGCAGCAAATCCAACCTTGGCTTGAAAAAGAAGTGTATTAAGAGTTGCATTTCCAAGAGTTGAAGCTTGTTCCAAGTTTGTTGTTGCTGTAATAGTTGTATTTGTTATATTAGTTATCTGTCCCTTTGAATTTGTTGTTATTACTGGTATAAGTGAGCCTGATCCATAAGCATAAGCTGAAGTTGTCACGCCAATTGTATTAGTTATGTACAAGCCATTTCCATTAAAAAAGTCTGCCGATACATTTCCTACAGTAACTATTGTATTTGATCCAAATTCGGTAAAATAAGTATTTGAACCAATACAAAACAAATTGCTTGGTGACGTATTACGAAATCCAACATTACCATTTAAAAATGTAATTCCCGAATCTGTTAATTCTTTTGTGGATTGACTATAAGTTAAAATATTACTTAATCCAACATTTGTATAACGTATAGGATTAATAAATAATCCAGAATTACTTGATATATTTATAGTTTGTGAAGTTCCATTTATACATATTTGTGATGCAGCAGAGGCTACGGCACCTGCACCAATTGCTACAGAATATCCGGCAGAAGCCTGTGCCCCCGCGCCAATAGCAACTGACTGAAATCCCTGTAAGCTATTACCAGCATTTGCACCAATAGCTACAGCTTGATATCCCTGATTAGTGACCCCAGCATTTGAACCAATAGCAACTGATTGACAACCTTGTCCATTAAACCCAGAATTTTGTCCTATTGCAATTGAATAACAACCTTGTCCACTTTGACCGGCTTGATATCCAATCGCAGTTGTGTATATAGCTTGTCCACTTTGTCCAGCTTGATATCCCATTGCAATTGAAAAATTATTTTGAGATCGCGTTCCTGCTAGATATCCAAGAGCAACCGCATATGAACCCTGATAATAATTACCTGCTTGGGATCCCATTGCAATTGCTGAAGTTCCTTGAAAAAGTTGCCCAGCTAGTGTTCCAACTGAAATACCACTGGATCCTTGTGCACTTGATCCAGCTTGTGTTCCAACTGCAACTGTTGATAATCCTTGATAATTTTGACCAGCTCCGTACCCAACTGCAACTGAATTTGAAAATTGACTAGTAGTTGCGGCTTGTGTACCAATTGCAATTGAATTATTAGATTGAAAAACTGTTCCAGCATTTGAACCAAGTGCTATACAGTTGGAACCTTGCGCTGATTGTCCAGCATATGTACCAATTGCAATTGAATATATATTTTGATTTAGTTCACCCGAATAAATACCAATTGCAAGAGATTGAAATCCCTGGCTAGTGGCACCTGCGTTTGACCCAATTGAAATACCTTGATATCCTTGGTTACGAACACCCGCATTTGAACCAATCGCAAGAGATTGATACCCCTGACTAGTTACACCCGCGTTTGAACCAATTGCAATACCTTGATACCCTTGACTAATTGTGGCTGCATTTGAACCAATTGCTATGGCATACGAACCTTGGTTAAGCTGGCCAGTATTATTACCAATTGCCACCCCATAAGACCCTTGACTTGATTGACCAGCTAAAATTCCAATAGCAACAGCATTGGCTTGTTGACTAGTGGTACCAGATTTGAAACCAATGGCGATTGCTTGAGATCCTTGGGCATAATTACCAGCTAAATATCCAACTGATACTGAATTTGATTGTTGTTGATAACTGCCGGCTCCAAAACCAAGAGCAGTTGCCCAAGAACCTTGTCCATTTTGACCAGCTTGATATCCAATTGCGGTTCCAAATGAACTTTGTAATAGCTGACCGGCTTGGTATCCAATTGCGGTTGCACCCTGACCGGCTGCTCCGCTTAGAATTCCAACCGCGGTTGCTAAACTTCCAACACCAGTGGTTCCAATTTGAACTCTTGAACCGCTAGGAGCTGTAATTGAAACGTCTCCTAAAAACTTGACGTTATATGATGTTCCAGCTGTAATATTTTTAGCAATTGGATCAACATAAAAGTCATTTGTGGTAGCCACTTGAAACTTATATGCAGGAGTCAAAGTTCCCACTCCAACATTTGATTGATTTGTTGGATCTAAACAAATTACATTTCCGGCCAAAGATGTGAATCCATAAAATAAATTCATTTGAGCATCACCGGAAAGATATGAAATGTTTGGATTTCTGGTTGAAATAGCAATTGTACCTCCTCCACCAGAAACTGAAAGAGCCTCTGATTGAAATGATGAAATTGATGAAATTTTATTAAGTGATGATGTTGCAAAGTTGACATTCATTAGACTACTTCCATCTGTATTTGTGACATCAGTAGAATTAATAACAACATTTGATCCTTTGACAATGAGAGATCCTATTCCTGATAAAGGTTTCATTGTAAAACCTGGACCTCTAAACGACAAGGTTGAATTTTGAGAATTGCATACAATTTGACTTGTATTTGTAAAAAGAGTGTTTACATTTATTAAAAAGTTGTTATTGACATTTAGATTATTGTATATAAACAAATTTGATGCAGTTCCTCCGGCATAAGGAGCTATAGCATCAACTTCAATTCCTTGTGAAAAAATATTATTATTATCAACCCCAACTTGATCACCATTAAAAAATAAAAGACCAAGTGAAGATTGTTGTAAGCCTTGACCAGCTGATGGGGCTTGCCCAACAAGGAGCGGATTTAAAATTAAATTTGAATACACTGTAACTGAAGGTTGGCCAACTAATGAAGCAATCCCTGGGGTTTCTATACCGCCAACAAATATGTTTGCCGACGAACCGGCTGCAACAATTAGACCATTATTAAAGTAAAGAGCTCCATCAATTTGCTGAAGCACGTTTGCGCCAAGTGGACGAGCCACTGATCCTGAATTACCCAAAACTATAGAATTGAAAGATGGATTGGGAGTAGTCATATCCTATTTTAGTTCCCGAATATAATTCCACCCAAACCATTCTGAATTTTTAGAATATTGTAATTAACAGCAAATAAAGAACCGCGCTGTGTAGTTGGATAACAAGTCACTCCTGATATAGTTAATTTAGAGTTATCAAGACGACTAAAATTGCATGTCCCAGTTGGTTTATAACTTGTTGCTGATAAACAAAAGTTGAACATGTAAAACTTTGTATTTTGTGGTTGAATGTTAATTGCATCCCAATTTATAACTGAATTATCTGTATGAAAGTAACTTTGAACAATGTAAAAGTAAACTGGCGTCATAAATTCAAAAAAGTTTGTTCCATTAATTTGAAAATCTGATTGTGTAAATGAAAGAATTTGTGTCAAGTTTGGAGATGTTGAAAATATGTTAGATAATGGATCCAATGTAGTTGATCCAAAAAATAAACTTTTTACTGGATGATTTATAACTGATAAATCTACAACTGTGGTTTGTCCACTTATAAAAGTTGCTGGCACAGTTTGAACTTGAGTAATTATTATTTCCAAAGGACGATTTGTGAGTTCGGTTCTTTCATTTGTATCTAAAAATATGTAATTTGCAAAAACAGTAATATTTGAAGCACTTAAAGCCGGATTACTTCCCCATAAACATCTAATTTCAACTTCGTGATATTGTAAAGCTACCAAAGGTATGAAAGAGTTGTAATCACAGAAAAAGAAGTGAAACGGCATAAACTGCGGGTACGTGGGCTGAGCCAAGTTATTAATGACACCTGATTTTGAATATGTATCAGCCATGTACGTCTGCCATATATCTGTAATGTACTCAATTGGGTGAGAATCAACTTTTTGACCACCAATGTACAATTCAAAAATTGTACCAACTAATATATTTGAAAAACTTGTAATTGTATTTGCTGATATATCCTCCATCCACATGTAATTGACAAGATCTCCATAATTTTTTAAAATTATACTTGATGTTCCTCCAGCTGTTGGTTGTTGTCCAATAAAATCCATTTTTTTAGGAGCTTGCGAAAAGTTTGCGTGACGATTATATTTCATTTTAAAAAATGACATTCCGGTTTCACTTATAAGATAGGCATCTTGAGCGCCTTTTGAAACAAGTTCAACCAATGCACCTGACATTGTTACTTATATGTGACATTTTCCTTTAAAAGGATTTACTTCAGATGGAACTCCATCATCACCAATTAAAAACCCGCCCTGTTGATAAACTTTTTTACGCTTGATGTACATTGAAAATAATATTGACCATTGATCAGTTATATCATAAATATACGGATCATTCTTCTTCCCCTCAGTTTCACGAAGTATGCGACCAATTGATTGTTTAATATCAGATTTAGGAGTTGCTAAAATTATTGTATCTAAACTTGGAATATCTAATCCTTCGTGTGCTTGACTAAATGTTCCAAAAATTATATTCTTTTTACTGGATTCTGTGAGTTGAGCCTCTTTCATACCACCCATGTAAAGTCCTGAATTATCTGGAAACTCTGAATGAAGCCACTCACAATGCGCTCGCCTGTCAGAAAGAACCAAAAGGTGTCTATCTTTTGAAGCCTTTTTAATAAGTTCAACCAAAATTTGATTTCTAGCCGGTAAAAGAGTTAAAACATTTATCATTTCGGCCAAACAAAGTTTTCCAAATCGCGTTGTTGGTGGTGATGATCTATATTCTGGACAATCAAAAACTACTGGGAAAACTTTCACCTGCTTTTGATTTTCTCTTTCAATGCTAAAAAATGTCGGACCCATAAACCAATGAAGAACTTTTGTGAGCCCATCTTTTCTATCGGGAGTTGCTGACAAACCATATATGTGCCTGGGACACATTTTAAAAAGAGACTGTGAAAAAACTTCGGCACAAATATGATGAGCTTCATCAACAAAAACGGTTCCAATTGTTTCAAATTGTTCAAATGAATACTCCTTCATAGAAAGTGACTGAAGCATTGCAATAACAAAGTCACAATTTATTTCAATTTTATTTTGTTGAACAATCCCAATGGTGGCACCCGGACAAAATTGCATTATTCTCTCACGCCATTGATTTGCCAAAAATTCCTTGTGAACAATAATCATAGTTCTAAAACCAAGCTTTGCCGCAATTGCAAGAGCAACGGTTGTTTTACCAAAACCGCACGGAAGTGAAAGAACTCCGTGACCTGTTGTAATAGCCTTGTTAAACGCTTCATTCTGACTTGTCTCATCTCTGAGTTTTCCGACAAATTTTATATGTGATGACATTTTTAGGGGTTCTGGTCTCTTGTCTTCAACTGGATTTCCAAACTTTTCAAGACCATAATAATAAGGAACACAAATTCCTTTTTTAGCCAATCTGAAAACTTTGAATGGAGGCGGCGGAAAACTAAAATCCTTATTCACAATCGCCCGAACAGTCAACTCTTTTTTAATATCTGGGTTTGGATCTTCTATAATGTACCCAGTTCGAGATATAGTACCCATTTATAGATTTTACGCTTATATTTTTTAAATAGACAATGTATGAAATTGATGAAGACATTAAAGAAATGGCTCTTGATATGATAAATGGTATCAATCAATGTTTTAGATCGTATTGCGTATACAATAAAAAAGTTGGAAAATATGAAAAGGGAAGTCTTATTAATAGAGGGCAGTCTAAGAGTGTTTAATGAATTTCGTGAATTAGGTATTAAATATATTCAAATTCCTGAAGAAGTTGTTGTTGTTGAAATTAAAGAAGAAAATGTATCCAGACCCAAATATAAACCACCCCTACCTCCTACACCAAGATCCAATGTATGGGAAATGCCAAATCATTATAATGAAGGTTGATACATTAAATCTACAAGTTTCCAACTTGGACCACAAAAATTATTAACATTCCAAACCCCACAAAATTCAAGAGTAACTGAAACTTCATTTCCGATTACAAGTTCTTGAATAGTTTTAGAACCAGTAACATTACACATAACTCTATCATATTTCCAAGGAACCTTGAAAGTGAGCGAACCTCCTACCAAGGGATCTATTAATTTTGAACTAGACTTGAAATGTTGTGAAGCATCTTTATGAACTTCTTTCACCTTTGAAAGTGCATCTTGATCAAGAATTAAATCTAAATATTTTTTATCATTTTTAGTATACATAACTGTCGATGAAAGTCGGCCAACTGTTTTAAGCATAAATGATTTTATAGGAACAAATAGAGCTCCTTTCTTTCTGAACTCCATTTAACATGTAATGTTTAAATACTTTAAGATGGATACAATTCATTTAAGCTTGTATAATATCTTCCAACATCTTTTATAAATCTCTTGTCCTTTTCAAGTTCTGTACGAGTCTTATTTTTCACAAACCACATCAAATTTGACTTTGAGTACTTGGTCTCCTTCTGATGTTCGGTGGGTTTTCTTGATGTAACCTTCTTTTCAGCTTTCTTTTGAGCCTTGGCCTTCATAAGTGGTTCTATGCGATCAATAAAGCTGAGAGCCTGCATAACAGTGTCGGCTAAATCATCCTTCTTCTTTGAGGCGACAAAGATTGGAATCCAATGTGTATTGGGGTCATTCTTTATAAATTCACGACACCTGTCAACTGCGGCGGCTTTCCTTTTACGATACATGATTTTTCCCGCACCTGCGCAATCCGGAATCTTGTGACGGGCGTCGTAAATAATAGTTTCCGATTCAGGTAATTTAATAATAAAGTATGAATGCAAAAAGTTTTCAACAGACTTCATTTTTTTATTCTGGCCAGGTTGTTTTTCAATCAATATAGTCTTTGCACTAAGAACCCACGGTTTTGCATTGAGATGTTTGTTTAGAGATTCAAAGAGGCCATCTTCACTTTCTGGGGGAACCCCTGACACGTCCCAATTTGTAATTTCTTTTGTAACTTCATTGATCATACAAAGTGCAAGATTCTTAATGCCTACATCTATGCTTAATAACATTTAAAGATCTATACGACTACATCTTTAATATGTGGTGTTGGCATTGTTGTCACTCATTTGAAGGAACTCCTTTAAGTCTTCCATATAAATATGATGAAATGAGAAATAAATTTTCTCTAATGGGTTCTTTCTGTTCTTGGAGTTGCATTAAAACATTTAATCTTGAAAAGAATGGTTGCAACAGAGGTGGTATTATTTGTTGTAATATTGTTATTATGAGAAAGAAGATGTATAATATAACTGGTCCTATACAGTGCGCTCCGACTAGATATCAGCTCAAAGAATTTGGCGGACCTTTGACAATTGAAGAATTTAGAAAAAATAGAACAATTGACACTGGTCCCGCGGCTGAAATTGATTTGGCTTCAAAAATATCCCCAGTTATTAAACTATTAACAAATACACACGATTCTATGAAATTATATCAGATTTCAGATTCAACTGGTACAAATGAACCATTACGATTGAAACGACCAAAACCTCTCAAGCGTGATGAAAATAATTTGGAAAAGACGCTAGGGATCACTAGGAAAAAGGTAGCCGCTGTAAATGCCGTCACAAAAGCGACCTAAGTCGTCATTTTTCATAGCGTTCTCGAGGATTTCGGCGGTGACCCCACTAGAAATTGCTCGTTTGTAGCATTCAAAGACGTGGACAGGATTTGTCCCTTCGCGCCCGTCAAGACCGTAATCGCACATGATGGAGAGGGTGGGAAACTTATTGGACAGAATGGCGCTGATGAGTTCCGACATATATATGTATTATGCGTGATACGTTTAATTTCATATTCTATAAAACCAATAATCTTACACAACTGATCACAAACCTTTTTATCAGACTTGTATGTTATCATAAGATTATCAATTCCATCTTTGGCAAATAGAATAATAGATATTGGTAATTGAATTTCAAATGACTTTTTAATTACATCTGAAATATGATCAATTGTATTGTACCTGTTATTTCTAGTAAACCATCTCCATGCGATATTTGGAATATAACCTGGATTTTTATCAATTTCTAAAAGACCATTTTTTACATAAAACTTTTGACCAATTTGGATTGATCCAATAAGTTTAAGAGTATTTTCCATTACTAATATATATACATTATATTATATGGATTCTAAAACGCTTTTTTTATTGGCTTGTATCCCAGCAAGACTGTTACTGATTTGGATTTCACAAAAATTACCTGAAAAATATCTAAAATACTTTGGATTTGTGTTGTTGTGTATGGCGCTCGGGTTTTTTTATTTATATTTTACAAATTCAAGATTAAATGCTAAAGAAGCAGGGGGTGATACTTGGTGGGCAAATCTCAGGATTATATTTGGGGCTCTCTATATGATTGCAGCCATTTACTGCTTTCAAGGAAAACAAAATCTTGTCTGGATACCCCTCACAATGGATGTAATTTTTGGACTCGCTATATTCATTGCAAAACACACTTAAAGACATTTAACTTTAGATGGTTGGGAAGTAATTCCCACTCTCCTTATAGCTCAGTGGTAGAGCGGCGGATTGTAGCTCTCGGTCAAGACCTCGTCAAGACTCCGTCGGTCACCTGTTCAAATCAGGTTGAGGAGAGGGGTTGTAGGTGAACCTCATCCCGCAAGGGGAAAACCTTCACATATCAGTGTGACGCAGTGGAAGCGTGTGGGGCTCATAACCCCAAAGTCACTTGATCGAAACAGGTCACTGATATATAATGCTCCTATAACTCAGTTGGTAGAGTGTCAGGCTGTTAACCTGAAAGTCATAGGTTCGAGACCTATTGGGAGCGTAATGGTTCTATCGTCTAATCGGTTAGGACGCAAGACTCTGAATCTTGCAATCGCGGTTCGATTCCGTGTGGAACCTTTTACATTTTAATAAAGTAATCAATTTTACTAAAATGTTATAACATAAAGAAAAAACTTGATGTATATACAATGGACCCCCAACAATTTGCTCTCCGCTTAAAGCTCCACAAGCTTCACGATACGGGAGTACTTGCAACTATTTTACTGCACGAGGTTCTCCAAAAACAGGGACAGGTTGTAACACTTGTTCAGGGTTACTTGACTGTTATGGGGGAAACGTGTTGGCACGTGTGGATCGAGGACGACAAGAATCGCTCCATAGATCTTGGAAGAATATTGGCGTGTATGATTGATTCTGAATTTTCAAAGTGTAATTTCAAGCTAGAAAAAGAAAAACCGGATGGATTTGAAGTTCGAGAAGATCCTTCAAATTTAAAAATTTGGGAAATGAGAAATGATTCGGGATTTTGGAGAAAGGCTGCCTCTAAAAAGTTTTTAGAATTTAGGTCAAAGTGTCTAAGTGTACATTTCAGGTAAATTTTCCGGACCATAATCACCTTGAGCAAATTCAGAAAGTTCTTCAATTGGTAATTCACGAATTAGAAACTTTTGTAAAATATTAGGAGTCAGTTTAAGTTTTGAACACACTTTCCAAATTTCACTAAATTCAACAGTTGGACGAAATCTTTTAAAAATATCTTGAACTTGACTCTTTGTACAAAAGTCAAATTCAACATAATAATCAACGCGTCTTTTTAGGGCGTAATCTATATTTTTAATGTGATTGGTGGTTATAAAAATAATTGTATCCTTGAGCCTATTAATACCATCAATAGCATTTATAACTCCACTAAACGTCATACTACCTGTAGCAGACTTTCTATCCAGAAAAAAACTATCAATGTCTTCAATACAAAGAATAGTTTTAGTTGGAAGTCTCTTAATACAGAGTTTAAGATCACGATCCACCGTTTTATCATCAACCGCAAAAGATGCAATGCTCATATCAAGTTTTGAGGCGGCTGCTTGAATGAGACTTGTTTTACCGGTTCCAGGTGGACCATATAACAAATATATACGACTATGAGAAATTTCCATTTTTTTGTACCATTCAATTTTTTCAAGAGACATAAACTTGTCAACATCATCTAAAAAATTTGAAAGAACTTTTTCCGGTAAGTGAATTGTTTCAAAACTTCGTTTGTTCATTGTAGATTCTGGGTCCCATCTTCCATATTCATATGAAAGAGATTTGATTGTTCCTTTTTGTATATTTGCAATGTATCTATTTTTTACATATTCATCAGCACTTTCAAAAAACTTGGTGATTATGTCAAAATTGACAGCTTCAAAATAACCTTTTACTTCTGAAACAATTCGACTATCAAGTGCATAAACTTTTTCAGAATTTTCAATTTTAATTACAATATTATCAAGAACATGTGTTCCACTTGGCAAAGTAAATTGAATAGTTTTTTCATCTTCAATATATTCACTGTACTTTAATGTTTTTATGTTTTGTTTAAGTTTAAATACTGCATATTCAAGAGCACAACTAACACCATCGTCAAGAGATGGCCCAAAGTGAACGTAAACGTAACTCATTTTAGTTTTCTTATTAATAAAATGTCAGTAGTCTTTAGATGGCACTTCAAGTTGTTGATTATGCACGAATGAAGAGAATAGCTTTACCAGAAGAAAAGGAAGGTGTATCAAAATGGATTTTGGTAATATTTGTTTTTGTAATCATATTTTTATTTAAAAGATTTAGGGATTGTCAGTTGAAGAAAGTTTCTTCTTCAAGTTCTGAATCTCCCTAGCTTTCATCTTTGGCCCAAATGTCAGATGATTCATAATATCAAGGTCTTGAGGTTCAAAACAGTACGATTTCATAACTTCAAGGGCTCTTTCTGAATTTTTTTGTATCAAGGTTCTTATGAGACATAAATAGTCGTGATTAATTGTATTTGTAGTTCTATTTATAAGATTTCTATATTTGATGATGCGCATCCGAAAGTTTCCAAACTTTGTCCAAGCACTACCAGGTCTCATTTTATCTCTTTTTAATTTGTGATTTATTTTAATAGAAGGAATAACTGTAGAAATAAGAGAAAACAATGGAATAAGATCCCAATTTCCATCATAAATCTTTGTATCTAAAATATCTGATTGCGACATCAAGTCAGATACTTGTGAATAATCAATGTCATCAATGTCTATATAATTTTCATGAATAATATCCCATACGTAACCGTGCTCATTAATGGCTTCCCCAATGTAGTCTTCTGAATCTTCTGAACCATTTACACAAACTAAATCATATATAAACTCCTTTGGTGTTTTAAAAATATCATGAACATCAGGAAAATCTACGGAATACAAATAATTCCTTACATTTCCATTTGACAATTCAGCCAATGATAACAAACTTTTATACGGCACATTTGGAAACTTTTCTCTTGCAATTTGAACAAGATTTTCAATTGATGGATGTTCAAAATGTATACAATTACAAAAATCAATTTTAGAAACACTTCTTTGTATAAATATTAATGACCCTTGTGATATTTTACCACCATTCTTAATGTATTCTATAAAATTCTTATCAAGTTCAATATCATCTATAACAACGTGAGCATCAGATAATTTCAAACGTTCCAAAAGTTCTTCATCTTTGTGATTATAATCAACTCTTTTTAGTCCGTGTAAAACGTGATCAACTAAAAATGTCTTTCCAACTCCAGAATCTCCATAAATACAAACAATTTCGTTTGAATCCACAATATTTTTAACAGAATGTATCAATTCTTGATTGCCGATAAATATTGGGTTTTCTTTTATTGTGTGTATTTTAATATAACGATCCATTATGGATGATCTTACTAATCAAGCGTTAGATATAGTTTGGGAAAATGACGCAATCAAATCAAAAGTAAAAAAAGCTACACCGTATGTAGCCGCCTTTTTACTCTTTCAGATCCTTATATTTTTAATGCTTGTTTATCTAGTTCAGAGCACTCGGGTCAGCGGGGTGTGACGGAATACCTTCCACTTCTTGTTCATTAATTTCAATAATAACTTGTCGGGGACTTGAAACAAGAGTTTGTATTCTTAAATCTTCAAGTTCTTTTCTTAATGCATCCTTGACATCATTAATTTTTGGTTGATCTTTTTTAGAACCAAATGAATTTTTAAATTTTTCAATAACAGTTTCAAAAACACCTTCATATGGATTAATTTCTTTTATGCATAATAATTCTGGTCGGGTAAATTTTACAAACTTTTCGGTACTCTTTTTTTCGGGAAAATCAACATCAAAAATATTTAAAATAACACCCGGAATTGGTGGACACTGTTGAAGAAGTCTATCATATTCAACCGAACATACATCTATAAAACCGTGACCGTGATATGTTCTATCAGAAACTGGTAAAGTTACCTCCAATCTAATATGTCTAGCCAATTTTCCATAATTAATGGAACTCACACGATGACTCTCCATTAATTCTGAAACTTTGAGAAATTGTTGCACAGTTGTCATTATGGCAGCAAGCAGATTAAGTGCTCCTATAACGGATGGAACATACAATTGCCAACTATTTGGAAATGTCTGCTGTGCAAAATTGGCAGTCCCAGTAACTGTGCTTATAATGATAACAGGCAGTGTAAACCTCATATTCATAAGTTTGTACATTTGATAAGACTTGTAATGTAAATATCGATAACATGATGCCGATTCACCCCAGCTTTTAAGAACTTTTTCATGTTGTGGATGCCATATTCGTGGTGTTTTTTGTTTTATATTGTTTCCCTGATCACCTGACATTTACTATTTACATATAATTATTTGTAAATAAAGATTGAGATGCTACAACTCTATTTAAAACATTATTTGGGTTACAATAATATGGATTTTTAGTATAATATGGGGTGTAATATGTTTCAGTTGTGTCTTGAACTTCGGTAGCCGATGGGTCATCAAACATTGATTCATCTGGGAGATTAGAAAGATCTTGTTCATCTTGTTCATCAAGATCATCATAACCCTGGTCATCAGGGTCATCATACCCCTGGTCATCAGGATCATCATACCCCTGGTCATCAGGATCATCATAACCCTGGTCATCGGGATCATCATAACCCTGGTCATCGGGATCCATTGACAATGGTTGACCATACATCTGAAATGGTAAATTGGGGTCTCCGCCACCTCCGCTACCACCACCTCCGCTACCACCACCTCCGCTACCACCACCTCCGCTACCACCACCTCCGC
>Ga0114969_10001737_pt1 | contig 18342 bp, 13 predicted proteins | sample M_130807_MF_Meta_FD_87316 | JGI IMG/M metagenome (GOLD analysis project Ga0114969, IMG submission 87316) | Freshwater microbial communities from Lake Montjoie, Canada to study carbon cycling - M_130807_MF_MetaG | ecosystem: Environmental > Aquatic > Freshwater > Lake | place: Lake Montjoie...
CCGCTCGCGGGGACTAACCCACGTATGGCGGACCAATCGCCCCTTCTCCACAGCGCCAGACTCGGCAAGAGCCCTGCGCGAGGCCATAGGGTCTGTGAAACCGGGTCTGGCGAGCGCGATGGGAGGACGGGGTTTTCGGGAGGGGCGGTGGTGGGGTTTGGGGGGATGACCTTGTCGCAAAGCGGGGTGGGCGTCGCTGACGCTCCTACCCCCCGCACTCCGACGGCGCTCCGCGCGGGGGACCGCCGAGGCCTGTCTTCCGCGCGCAGCGCCTTCGGAGTGCGGTGGCAAGGCCTTCGGAAGGCCGCGACACCGCTATGAAACCGGGTCCCTTGCCGAGCCATGAATCGCCCCGCATTTTGGCATCATGCCCGACCCGACAACCTGTTGGCCCCACGCACCGACCCACCTTTTGGGGGTAGGAGGCACGTTTTTCGTCACGGCCAGCACCTATCGTCACGAACACGTTTTCCGTGGCTCCGAGAGAGTCCGGTTCCTGCATGACCAACTCCTGCGATTTGCCGCCGAACACCGATGGCATCTCGAGGCATGGGCGGTTTTTTCGAACCATTACCACTTCGTCGGGCACTCGCCTCCCGACAATCATGACGCGATGTCGCTTCGTGCCATTGCGTCGCGCCTGCACGAGACGACGGCAAAATGGGCGAATGGGTTGGATGACACGCCGGGGCGCCGCGTGTGGCACAACTATTGGGAGACGCGATTGACCTATCAAAAATCCTACCTGGCACGGTTGAGCTATGTGCATCGGAATCCCGAGAAGCATGGGGTGGTGGCGGTCGCGAACCAGTACCCGTGGTGTTCGGCTGCATGGTTGGAACGGACGGCGCGGCCTGCCCAGATCCGGGCGTTGTACCGATTCCGAATCGATCGACTGGTGGAGGGAGACGACTTCGAAGTTGCGCCCGAATGGTAGCCCGGGTTCCCGCGCGGAGCGCCTTCGGACTGCGGTGGCAAGGCCTTCGGAAGGCCGCGACACCGCTATGAAACCGGGCGGCGAGCGCAAGGTGAGGACGGGGTTTTCCGAGGGTGCGGTCGCGGGGTTTGGGCGGATGGCCTTGTCGGAAAGCGGCGTGGGCGTCGCTGACGCTCCTACCCGCCGCACGGCGCTCCGCGCGGGGAACTGCACGCCTGTCTTCCGCGCGAAGCGCCTTCCCCGAAATCGAGTGGAACGCGTCCCTTGCTTCGGCGATGTTCGCCCAGTGTTCGTGATCCACCCACCCTGCGATGCCCGCGTGCCCTGTCCCGCGCGTTGGCTTGGCGTCGCGTGGGTTTATCGGGGGCGTCGGTTAGTTTCCGCGGTGACGAGCGCCGCCGCATTCCTGGGAGGGTTGATCGGGGCCGGCCCGGCGTTGGCGGCGGATTCCGCCCGATGCGAGCTTGGCGGTTCGCTGGGATTGGGCGTGGTGCAAGGCGTCCCCGTGCTGACATGGGCCACCACGCGCGAACTCGGCGTGGTCGGGTTCGATCTCTTCGCGGTCGACGCGATGGGCGGCCCGGGCGGGTCCCTCAATCCCGCCTTGGTCGCCGCGTCGAACAGTCCCGCCGGCGCTTCCTATGGCATGCCGATTTCCGCCCGGTGGACGGATACCAACGCGCGGGTGGTGGTTCGGGTCTGGGCCGAGGACGCCACGCACACCGACCACCTGTGCAAGATCGATGGCGGGGCCGCGATTGCGGCCAAGGCCGTGCCCCTCGTCGCGGCATCGCGGGAAACCCAACCACGCCCGCGGAATGCGTCGACCGCGGGATTGCCGGCGGTGGAGTCGGTGGACTTCACGACCATCCGTGCCGGCGTTTGCCACCTGGCGTGGTCCGATCTGGCGGATGCCTTCGGGCTGCCGGCCGACGAGATCGCGCGTCGTGCCGACCAAGGATTGCTGGGCCTGCGGCAGCAGGGCATGCCGGTGCCCAGTTGGGGTGATCCGACGACGGGCGGGCACTATTATTTCGCGCCTCGGATCGACACCCTTTTCTTCGCGGGCAACGTGACGCAGGTCCGTTTCGAGGGAGCGCCCGCGATGGCGTCGGTGGCGATCCCTTCGGGTTTGGGTTCCGGCCGGCCCCATGCCACGGGCCACGCGGCGTTCGAACGGAACCTGCAGCCGGTGCCGACATTGCCCGGGGAAGCCGAGGAGGACTTTTGGGTATGGGATCCGTTTTTGGGTGGGCATCCGACTTTTGGGAATCGTTCGTATCCGTTCGATCTCGCCGGGTTGGCGTCGGCTTCCGGCCTTGCGGCGGCGGTGGTCGACGTGATCAGCGCCAGCGAGGCACAACACGAGTTCTCGGTGGTGCTCAACGGGCATCTGCTGGGAACCGAGTCGTGGTCGGGCCGGGCGCGCCGGCAACTCCGGTTCGACGTCGATCCGGCGTGGTTGGTTGCCAACGGGAACACCCTGCAGATCACGAATTCGGGCGAGCGCATCAGTCTCGCCTATCTCGATCGTTTCGCCGTGGACTATCCGCGGACACTGATGCCGGTGGATGGCCCGATCCTGTTCGACGCGACGGACGGGGCGGTGCTGGAGGCGAGCGGTCCGGCGGGAACGAGCGTCGAGGTTTGGGACGTGACGGTTCCGACGGCGCCGGTGCGATGGGAACGGACGGATCCCGTGTCGGATGCGGGCGTGATGCGTTTTCCGGGGACGGCGGGGCATGGGTACGTGGCCTTCCTGCGTGGGGCGGCGGATCGTCCGGAGGGATCGAGGGGTTTTGGGCCCGACACTTTGGGCGGGGCGCGCCCGGGAGCGGACTATCTGGTGATCACGCCGGATACCCTGGTGGATGCGGCCGGCGGGTTGGCGCGGGTCCGGTCGGCGCAGGGTTTGTCGACGCTGGTGGTTCCGCTCCCGGCGATTCGGCACGAGTTTGGCCACGGGCTTTCCACGCCGGCCGCGTTGTCCGCTTTCTTGGCCCATGCCCGCGCCCACTGGGCCACCCCGCCACGCTACGCGGTCATCGTGGGCGACGGGACCTATGACTACCGGAATCATTCCGGGAACACCGACAACCTCGTGCCACCGTTGGTGACGATGACCGCGTTCGGCCGGGCCGTGAGCGACGTGTTGTTCGGGGACGCGGATCGGGACGGGCGCACCGATGTCGCGATCGGACGATTGCCGGTGCATACGGCGGAAGAGTTGGCCCTGCTCCTCGGCCAGATGGCCGATTACGAGTCGCGCGTCGTCGCGTCGCCGCGTGCGCTGGTGTTGGCGGATCGTCCCGACGCCGGTGGCGATTTCATCGTGAATGCCGGGCAAGTGAAGGCGTTGTTGGAGGGAACCTTCGCGATCGACACGATCTACAACGACGCGTTGGAGACGTCGGTGGTGCACGATCTCGTCGCCCAGGACCTGTCGGCCGGGGTGAGCTTGTTCAACTATATCGGGCACGGCGGGCGGGATCGTCTGGGGCCGAGCTACTTTGGCATCGGGGACGTGGCGGCGCAGGATTTCGGGCCGCAACAGCCCTTGGTGGTGGCGATGACCTGTGCGTCGGGACAATTCGGGCTGCCGGGAACGCCGTGTCTGGGCGAGGCGCTGCTGCTGAAGACCGGGCGGGCGCCCGTGGCGGTCTGGTCCCCGAGCGGGTTCTCGATCGACTTCCAGGCGCACCAACTCCACCTCCTGCTGGCGGAGGCGGTGACGTCGCAACCGATCGGGACGCGGCTGGGGGACACTTTGCGTCGCTGCGTGGCGGCATTTCGCGACGGCGGGGGCGACGCGGTGAGTCCGGCGATCTACAACCTGCTGGGCGATCCGGGATTGCCCCTGAATTTCGGGGCGCGTCCGGTGGTGTTGACGGCACGGGTCGTGGGCGGGGAATTGCGATTCCAGCTGACCGGCACGCCGGGGAAGAGCTACCGCGTGGAGGCATCGGGACGCATCGACGGCACGGGTTGGGCGGCATTGCGGGTGGTGACGGCCGACGCGACGGGTGGGGTGGGGTTCGCGGAGGCCATTGCCGCGGGCGTGGAGTGGCAGTATTACAGGGCCGTGATGGCGCCATGAGCGCCGGGAGTGGGTGAGCGTTGAAAAAGTGAATTCCAAGGACCGCCAGCAAATGGAGCCGGTGCACGAGTTGGGCGACGACTTGGACACGGAGCAATTGCCCGACCGTTGGCTGTATTTCTGGGCGATGATGCTGGGCTTGTCGGTGGTGCTCGGCGCGGTGATCGGGAGGCCATTGTACCGCCATTTCAAGACCGAGCGCGCGCAGCGTCTCGCCCGCGAGGTCTCGGCGCGCGTGGACGCAGGCACCGCCACGAACCTGCTGCCGACGGTGCGGCTCATGCTGGATCTGGCGCCGAGAAACGATTTGGTCCTGCGGGCCGCGGCCCGGTTCTGCTCGAGCAACCGGATGCCCGAGGCCGTGACCTATTGGCGGATGTTGCTGGATACCGTCCCGGGTTCGCACGACGACCATCTGGCGCTTGCCAAGGCCGCCATGGACCTCGGCCAGTACGATGTCGCGACCCGCGAACTTGGCCTTCTCATCGTGCGCTCCGGCGGCGATCTGGAGGCGACCCGACTGGCGCTGCGGCTCTGCCTGAAGCGGGGCGCATGGAAACTGGCGGTCCGGGCAGCCGACCAGGTTCTGCAGATGGATCCGAACGACGAGCAGGCGGAGATCTGGCGCGACACGGCGCTCATCCGAACCCGCTTGCCCGCGAACCTGTCGAACGCAAAGGCAGACCTGATCGCGCTGATGTTCCGATCCAAGACGCGTTGGAAGGAGGCGGTGGACGTTCTTCTCGACGTGCCGGGATTGACGCGGCCCGAACTCCGGCTTGCCCGGCGCCGGGTGCAAAGCGAGGCGGCGACGACATGGGTCGACCAGATGCGGCAGATGTCGGTGGATTGGCTTCTCGACGTCGACCAACGGGACGTGGTGATCGGGAGAGCCCTGCGGATCGTGGGTGGCAACGGGCAGTCGGGCGACGTGCTCCAGGCGGGCCGCTGGCTTCTGGCGCACGAGGCGGCCGAGCCCTTGCTGAAGGGGGTGCCGCTGGAAGCCATCAAGGGCGACCGGATCCGGATGCAACTCCACGTGATGGCGCTGGCGCGGTTGGGACAGTGGGAGCAGGTGGCGGCGATCGTGGACCAACCCGACACGGGACTGGACGCGCACATCGCCCAGGTGATGTCGATCGCGGCCGCCGGGGTGAAGCCGGACGGGTTGCCCCAAAGCCGGGCGCAGGCGGTGCTGGCGAACCGCGACCTGACGCTGGCGGAGTTGTTGGAGGCGGCGCAATTGGCGGAGGAATACGGATTGTACGAGGCGGCGATCCTCCTGATGGAACCGCTGCTCGCCAATCCGGCGACCATGCCGGAAGCCGCCAATCATATCCTCGCCTTGGCGAGCAACACGGACAGCTTGCTCCTGCGGCGTCGCGCGCTCGACCGGTTGTTGAATGGCTATCCGACCGATCTGTTGGCGCTCCAGCAACTCGGCTACCTCGAGGCCGTGGTTCCGGGCGGCGATCTGGGCGTCGTGCGGATCCTCGATCGCCGACCGGGCAGTGCGACCAACCAATTCACCCAGTTGATCTGTGCTTTGGGGGACATTCGCAACGGGAAGGCGGATGCCGCGTTGGCGCGCTTGGCGGCAGCGGGTCCGGCGGGGCAGTCGGAAGACTACCGGTTGCACATGGCCTATGCCGCCGCGTATGGGGCGGCGGGGGACAACCACGAGGCGCGGCGGCATGCGGCCTTGGCGGAACAAGCGCGGATGCAGCTCGAGGAACGGGACCTGATCAGCCGGTGGCTTCCGGTGAAGACCTCGAATCCCTGAAGCCGTGCGCGCTCCGGGACGCGTGGGGAGACTGTCTCCCGCGCGCAGCGCCTTCGGACTGCGGTGGCAAGGCGTTCGGAAGGCCGCGACGCCGCTATGAAACCGGCGGCGACCGTGGGACTGGTCGGGCCTCGTCGCAAAGCGGCGTGGGTGTCGCCGCCGCTCCTTCCCGTCGCATCCCGACGGAGCTCCACGCGGGGACGACATCGGATCCGGGGGTCGTGTCGGGATGCACTCGCCGCCCGCCGCTCCCAGGCAATCCTCGGAGCTTGAGTGAATTCGGGCGTTGGTGTTCATTGCGTGGCCCGTGAAACCCGATTCCTCGTCGCCCGAGATGGCGCATCTGCACCGTCCCCGGTGGTTGGTGCCCTTGGTGGCATTGGGGTTGGCGACACTGCTGGTGGGCGCGTGTTACGTGATCCCACCGGCCTACGAGGCCTACAAGCATTCGCGGGCGGAGGCGGCGGCCAGGAAGGCGGCGGATGCCATGGAACGCCAAGACTGGAAAACCGCGTCGGAAAACGTCCGGTTGGCGATCGCCTTGGCGCCGGAGAACGCCAATGCCCTCCGGCAAGCGGCTCGGTATATGAGCATCGGCAACCTGCCGAATGCTTTCCAGTACTGGCAGATGTTCTTCGACCACGGGTCGCCGACGCGGCAGGACCGGTTGATGTTCGTGGCACTGACCCTGCGCATGCGGCGGACCGACTGGGCGCGACCGCACTTGATCCAGTTGCTGACGGAGGACAGCCACGATGCGGAGGCACTCGAACTGTGCCTCGCGTTGCTGATGCAGGAAGGGCGCACCAAGGAGGCATCGGTGGCAGCGCGGCATTTGGCGGGGCAATACCCGGACCGACCGGGGACGGAGCTATGGCTGGCGCGGAGTTTGTTGGCGGCGGGCGAACGCGGGAACAAGAGCGAGGCTCGCCACCTGCTCTGGCAGATCGCTTTCCGACCGAGACCGGAGGCGTTCGTCGCCATCGAGGAGCTTTCCCGGGTTCCCGAGCTTTCGAACAGCGAACTCCGCCTGTTGCTGCGCCGCGTGCCCGAGACCCAGACCAACGCGTTGTTGCGGATGATCGTGGAGAACAACCTGAGGTTCCGTCTCGAACCGAAGGCGGACCGCGAGGCGGCTGCCCTCGCGATCCGGGGATACTTCCGCGGGGAGGTCCCGGTCGAGGATCGAATCCGGGCCGCGGATTGGCTGTTGGCCAACGCCCCGGCGACCAATGCCCTCGATCTGGTCTCGATGCCTTTCGCCCAGACCAATGCCCTGGTGTTGCAACGGCGTCTCCAGGCCCTTGCCAATCTCGATCGTTGGACCGACATCGCCGCCCATGTCGAGGACGAGAAGGCGCCCATCACTCCCGTGATGCGGGACATTTACCGGGCCATCGTCGCGACCCACACGCAAAAGGCCGACGAGGCCGCCACGCATCTGGCGTCTGCCGTCGATCGCAACGACGACAATCCCGAGACGCTCCAGCTCATCGCCGCCTACGCCGAGACCATGGACCAACCGCGGATCGCCGCGGATGCGCTGCAACGATTGCTGGGCAATCCCACGCTTGCGCCCACGACGGGTTCGCGGGTCATCGGGTTGCTCAGTCGGGTCGACGACATCCCCCCGATGCTCCAGGCGCTGGACCGGTTGCTGGTGTACGACCCCACCAACGATTCGCTGCGGAACGGGCAGGCTTGGCTGCGGTTGTTGACCGGCGAGCGCATCGAGGAGAGCCAGCAGGCCGCGGAGCAGATCGTGAAGCAACACCCCGACGATCCCCGGTATCTCGCGACGTTGGCATTGGGTTTTCATCGCCTCGGCCAACCCGAAAGGGCATTCGAGCTTCTCGAGAGCCGGAATCTTGGCGCGACCAATGCCCCGGTGCGTGCCCGGTTGGTGCATTGCGCCGCGATGGGAGCGACCGGACGACGCGACGCCGCGCGCCGGTTGGCGCGGCAAATCCCGATGGAAGGCCTGCGCTCCGAGGAGCGCCTCCTGATCCAGGAATGGATCGAGGCGCCCAAGGCGCCCTAAACAAATTCCCGAAATGGACAAGCTCTGGAGGCGAATCGGCATGGCGGTCTGCGCGGCATTGATCCTGTTCTGGTTCGCCAAGCCCGGCGGCCCCCAGTTCATGCCCATGCCCATCGGGCATGGCCCGGCTCCGGCGTGGAGCATGACCGCCACCGACGGTTCGGCATTGTCGTCCACCAACCTTGCCGGGCGCGTGTTGGTCGTGAATTTCTGGGCGACGTGGTGTCCGCCGTGTGTCCGCGAGATTCCGGATCTGGCAGCCCTGCACCGTGCCCACGTCGCCGGGGGCCTCACGGTGGTCGGTGCCTCCGTGGACGAGGGTGGGGTGGAGGGCGTCCGCAAATTCGTCGATCGGAACCAGATCCCGTACCCGGTGGGAATGGCGGGTTCGAACCTGGTGGAAGCGTTCGCCGCGAACGGCCCGATACCGACGACGTTCGTGATCGATCGACGCGGCAATTTCGCCGCGCGGTATCTCGGGGCCCTGACGCGGGAGGAACTGGAACGGGTGGTCGCACCCTTGCTGGCGGCGACGAATGGTCCGGCGCGTTGACCGCAGCAACGGGTTTCCGAACCGCGGTTCAAGCACCGTGGGGCGTCCGACCCGGCGTGTCGCGCGGTTCGGGCAGGAACGCCGAGACCAACGCCGCGGGAAAGAAGAGCATCCCGGCGAAAAACAACGCCTGCCGCACGTCGCCGACCTTGGTGAAGATCCCGAAAAAGACCGAGCCGCCGGCGGCGATGATGCGGCCGATGTTGTAGCAGAATCCGGCCCCGGTGGTTCGCAGCAGGGTGGGGAACAGCGGCGGTAGGCACATCGTGAAGAGCGCGAAGACACCCTGGCAAAGGCCGATCGCGAACATGAAGGCCAGGGCGGTCCCGTGCGCGCGGGGTCCCCAGAATGCCACCAGCATCACCAGGCCGTAGACGCCGCACAGCGAGGAAATCGCCCGACGGTAACCGAAACGCCGGGCGAGCGCCCCGGCGAGGTAATTGCCCGCGATCGAGCCGACCATGACCAGCGAGAGGGCGACGACCGCCGCGGCGTTTCGGGCCGCGGCATCCCGGGTGGCGATCTCGGGCAGGCTCCGGATGTAGGCCTGCTGCCAATACATGAAGGTCCAGTGGGCGGTGAGCGAGACGCCGCAGATGGCGATCACCAGCCAGGTGACGGCTTTTGCCGGGCCTCGGAACAAGTCGGCGATGCCGGGTGGGTTCGCGGCGTTGCGCCGGGCCTCGTGCCACTCCTCGGGTTCGGGCACCGCGCGGCGGATCCACAGGACCAGCAACGCGGGGAGGACGCCGACGAGGAAGATCCAGCGCGAGGGCACGCCTTTCATGATCCAACCGGCGGCGCAGGCGAGGAGCACGCCGATGTTGACCGCGCTTTGCAGGGTGGCGGCGATCCACGGGCGCCAGCGTCTGGGCCACGTTTCCGACAGCAGGGACGCGCCGACGGCCCATTCGCCGCCGATGCCGAGCGCGGAGAGGAACCGGAACACCATCAGGTGCCACCACTCGGTCGACACGGCGGACAGGCCCGTGAAGGCGGCGTAGGTGAGGATGGTGAGGCACAGGGCCCGGCTCCGGCCGAGCAGGTCGCCGATGCGTCCGAAGAAAGCGCCGCCGAGGGCCCAACCCACGAGGAATGCGCCGTTGATGATGGCGCCGTGCTGCGCGACCGAGGGATCGGCCGCGTCCCGGTGCATCAACTGGGCGACGAACGGGACGGCGACCAACGTGTAGATGTGCATGTCCAAGCCGTCGAACATCCAGCCCAGCCATGCGGCGAGGCCCGATTTCTTCTGCTGGGACGACAGGTCGGTCCAACCCTGGTTGTCGCTGCTCATGGGAACCGGCGGAGTGAAGCCGACGCTGTCCGGCGGAACAAACCTTAACTCGGCCGCGCGGAGCGTCGGCGACGCCCACGCCTCTTTGCGGCCAGCCCCGGCCAACCCCGCGGTCGCGTCCGGTCTCACAGCGGCGTCGCGGCCTTCCGAAGGCCTTGCCACCGCGGTCCGAAGGCGCCGGGCGCGGGGATGGTGGCAGCCATGTCCTGGATTCGTGCCGCACGATGGACGCCGCGTCGACGGCCTCCGGTCCACGAGGATTGCGGAACGGCCGGGCTATGGGCACGGTCCCGGGGTCTCGCTGCAAACCATGGAATCCCACAAGCGCCTTCTCCTCAACAACCAGGCCTGGGTTCAGAGGAAACTCGAGGTCCGGCCCGACTTTTTCACCCGGCTCGCGTCGAACCAGACGCCGGAAATCCTGTGGATCGGCTGCGCCGACAGCCGGGTGCCGGCCGAGGAGGTCACCGGGGCGGACCCCGGCGAATTGTTCGTGCACCGCAACATCGCGAACCTCGTCGTCCACACCGATTTCAACGCGCTGAGCGTGCTCGAGTACGCGACCGAGATCCTGCACGTGAAGCACATCATCGTGTGCGGGCACTACAATTGCGGTGGTCTCCGCACCGCGATGTCCCACCGATATTTCGGCCTCATCAACAACTGGCTCCGCCACGTGAAGGACGTGTACCGGTTGCACACCATCGAACTGGATGCGATCGCCGACGAGGAGCGCCGTCTCGAGCGGTTGTGCGAGTTGAACGTCGAGGAGCAGGTGCATCACCTGGCCCAGATCTCGTTCGTCCAACGCGCGTGGCAGAAGGAGGGGCGACCCATGCTCCACGGCTGGGTCTACGACATCCACACCGGCCTGCTCAAGGACCTCATCAAGGTCAACCCGGGCCAATTGCCGCACCCGACCTACGTGTACGAGTTCCCCGAGGATTCGTAGCCGCCGTCGTTGGACGGCGGCCACGCCTTGCCCGCGCGGGCCGGCACCGGCCCGGTCAGCTTCCCATCAGGTGGTTCAGGACCAGTTGGTCGAGATCCTGGTAGTTGCGGTCCGCGACCAGCTTCTGCGCGGCTTTCTCCGGGAAACTCCGGGCTTTCGCGACCAACCGTTCGAAAGTCTCGCGCGAGTTCGAAAGGTGTTTCAGGGAGTGCTCGGGCTTCGTGGTCCGGAACGGATGGACGTCGAAGCAAACGAACTCGCCGTTCTTCCCGTATCCCGTCCGCTCCAGCACCCGGACCTGGTTGAAGGCCACCCGCAGGTTGGCCGACCCGAACGGTTTGTCCTGGTCGAACTTCAGGCCGTTCTGGTCGTTCAGGTGGACGGACCAGAGTTTCCCGAAGGTCATGGCGAAGTCGATTTCGTCCGCCGGATCCAGACCCGCAAGGATCGCGTGGGCGGATTCGATGAGGCAGCCCACGCGCGCCGGGGCCATGGCCAGCTGCGCGATGGCCAGCGCGTGGCCGGTGGTCGGGATGTACGCGTGGTCCATCGGTTCGTTCGGCTTCGGCTCGATGGCGAGGCGGATCCGTTTGTCGTGGGCGAGCATCGCGTCGAGGGCCTCGACGAGGAGGTCGGTGGAACGGCGGCCGTTCTTGGACTCGCGCAGGTAGGTTCCCTCGCGTGCAAGCCAGAGCACGATGAGGTCGGTGCCGAGCACGTTCGCGATGTCGATGCACTGTTTCGAGCGGTCGATGGCGTAGCGGCGTTGCTTGGCGTCGTTGGAAGTATAGGCGCCGTCGATGGTGTTCGGGTGGAACCAGAGGCGCGGCGCGACCATCTCGGCGACGATGCCCTCGCCGTCGAGGCGCTTCTTGAGTTCCTTGGCTTCCTTGAGCACCTGGGCCGGGCTCTTCGAATCGATGTCCGGCACGGCGTCGTCGTCGTGGAACATCATGCCGTCGAACCCGAGCTCCTTGAGCGCGCCCAGCTTCCAGTCGAAGGACTGGGCGGGACGGGTCTCGGGGCCGTAGGGATCGCGTCCCTCGCTGAAATTCCAAGGGCCGACGCAGAAGCGGTAACGCGGGTTCTTTGCCATAAAAGAGTGTGCGCCCGGAGGGTAACGGGCCGGGTGGCGCGGGAGGAAGCGGGAAGATGCATCCGTCGCGGCCGAGTGCATCGTGCCGCGGCGGCGATCGCCCTCGCCGGCCACGGCAACCGGCGGCGATGGCATCCACCGATGCCCCGGCACCTCGACACCCGGATCGGGGATCCGAGGCAAGGCGCGGCGGGTGCCACTGCCGTCGACGACCCCATCGCAAGACAGTCCTCGGGACCCCGGTGGGAACGAGCCGTTTGGCCGCCAGGGTTGGATTGGCGGGGCCCCGGCGAAAAGATGTGCCGCGCGGCTTGAGCCGGCCGGCCCGGGGGCGTTTACTCCGCGACCAACGCATGATCCTGCCGCAATTGCTCTGGCGCTTCGCCCGGCACCGGGACGACCCGGAGTTTTACCGCATGCAGGCGGAGGACGCGATCCGTTGGCTGGCCTCGCGCGGGGTCGGGATCGGGCCGGGGCTGTCGGTGCTCGATCTGGGATGCGGTCACGGCGTGTTCGGGGGCGCCTTGCGGGACCGCGGGTGCGCGGTGACCTTCGCGGACGAGTCCAACGCGTTGCTCGATCGATTCCGCGGCGAGCCTTTCAAACCGATCGACCTCGACCGCGACGACGTGGGGACGCTGGGCACTTACGATCTGGTGATTTGCTCGAACGTGTTCGAGCACCTGTCGCAGCCGCGGCGGTTCCTGCGCGAGGCGCACCGTTTGTTGAAACCCGGCGGGCGCCTGTACCTGAGTTGGACGAACTGGCTGTCGCCGTGGGGCGGGCACGAGTTCTCGCCCTGGCATTACCTCGGGCCGCGGCTCGGACCCCGGATCCACGACGCACTCGGAAAGCCGCGGTTCCACAAACCGGGCGTGAACCTGTTCGTGACCCACATCGGGCGGACGCTCGGTTGGATCGCCGCGGACGGCACGCTGGCGACCGAGGCGCGGGCGCCGCGGTACTACACGGAATTGGGATTCCTGTTGGCGTTGCCGGTGGTCCGCGAATGTTTGGCGTGGAACTGCGCGCTGTTGTTGCGCCGAAAGGACTAGATGCCTGCCTTGTTTTCCCTGCAATCGATCCTTCCCGGACTGCTCGTCCTCGCGGGCACCGTCGCCGTGGCCGCCGACCCGGCGACGGTGTTCTCGTTGGCGGCCGACTTCTCGATGGCCGACAACCGTGCCGACGGGACGTGGTCCTACCGTCTGGAAGACTTCGGGAATTCCCCGCCGTCGTTTCCCGTGTTGCCGTCCTCGAACCGCGACGCGAATGCATTGTGGGGCTCGGATTTTCCCGAGCCCCCGGCGATGTGGAGCGAGGCGACGGGCTACTGGGGCATCGGGAAAAACGTCTCGGGCAAGGAACAGTTCTCCTCGCGGAACGGCACGCGATGGGCCCCCGGCGAGGTGTTGTTCCATCCCAAGGCGGGCGCATCCCCGTCGCGGTTGGTCGTGGCCTGGACCGCGCCCGCCAATCTGGTGGCCGATGTCCGTTACGGCTTTGGCCGCGCGAGCCGGCATGGCAACGGGATCGGATACGAAATCCTGGGGCGGTTCGGCGGGACCGACTTCCCGATGGTTTCCCTGGGGAACATCGGCGCCGGGGTGACGAACGAACTGACGGGGATCGCGGTCGCCCGGGGCGACCAACTGTTTTTCCGGTTCGACACGGCCGGGGATCCCGGCGGCGACATCAGTCGCGCGGGCATCGTCGTCGAAACCAGGCCATGGGGCGTGGAGCGGACCATCGCGATGCGGCCGATGGGGGGCAGCGTCGCGGCCGGAAGCGATTTCAGCCTCGGCGTTTCGGGGGCCGGCGAGGGTCCCTTCCAGTGGAGCCGGGAGGGGCGCCCCATTGCCGGCGCGACCGAAGCGAGACTTCGGATCCACGACGCGAAACCCGCGGATGCCGGCGTCTATTCGGTCCGAGCCGGGAAGGATATCGTGGGCACGGCGACGTTGGAGGTGGCGCCCCGTCCCGTCGTTCCCGAACGCTTCCCGTCGCCGACGCCGCGGCAGGCCTTCTCCGAGACCGCGGCCGGGCAGGAACGGGAACTTGCGACCAACCGGCTGATGTTGCGCTTCGCCGCGTCGCGGAAGCGGTTGGCATCGGACCCGTATCGGCCCGGGTATCACTTCGTCAGTCCGGAGAGCCAGTTGAACGATCCGAACGGACTGTGTTTCTGGCGGGGACGTTGGCACTTGTTCTACCAGGCGTATCCGCCCGACGAATTCCCGGATCCCCGGGACATTTCCAAACGCCGACAACATTGGGGCCACGCGGTCAGCGAGGATCTGGTCCGCTGGCGCGATCTTCCGTACGCGATCTATCCGGGCATCGAGCGGATGTGTTTTTCCGGCAGCACCGTCGTCGAGACGAACCAAGTGGTGGCGTTCTACCCGGGCATCGACGCGGGCCAGATGGTGGCGATCGCGAGGGATCCCTTGCTGTTGAATTGGGAAAAGCCCGCGGCCAATCCGGTCATCCCGGGGGGAGGCGGCGATTCGTGCATCTGGAAGGAAGGCGACACCTACCTCGGGCTCATCGGCCGCAACCTGTGGACCTCGACGAATCTGGCGAACTGGGTGGCCCGGGGGGAATTCTACGGGGGCGTCGAGGGATCGTGCCCGAATTTCGTGCCGATCGGGAACAAGCACATCGTGCTCGGCTTCGGCCATGCCCTCGGGGGGAACTACGTGCTCGGCGACTACGATCCGGCCGCGCGGCGGTTCAAGCCCTACGAACAGGGCCGGTTCAATCATGGCACGGTGTCCCCGGGCGGTGTCCATGCGCCCTCCGCCGCCGCGGACGGCAAGGGTGGGGTGATCAATATCCTCAACATCAACGACGCGAAACCGAGTCCCGACTGGGACCAGATCCTGTCGCTTCCCCAGTCGTTGACCCTGGGTCCCGATTCGAAGCTCCGCATCGCACCGGTGGACGCGGTCGCCTCGCTGCGCGGCAACCACCGGCACGTCGGCAGGACCGCGTTGCCCGCGAACCGGGAGATCGTCTTGGACACGATCGGCGGCAATGCCCTCGAACTCGACGTCGCGATCGACCCGAAGACGGCGCGTTGGGTGCGGTTGGACGTGTTGCGCTCGCCGGATGCCGAGGAACGGACCTCGGTCACGTTCTACAATTTCGACCGGAAGCTGAGCATTTGGTACGACACCAAGGCGGTCGTGACTTTGGACGGGACGCATTCGAGCCGGTTGCCGGACGTTTGGGTACGGCCACCGGAGAGCGTGGCGCTGGACCGGGGCGCGCGGGACTGGGCTTCCGCTCCCACGGCCACCACCCCCGGCAAACCGATCCGACTGCGGGTGTTCGTCGACCGCAGCGTGGTGGAGGTGTTCGTGGACGGAAAACAGTATCTCGCCATGCGGGTCTACCCGGGACGCAAGGACAGCACCGGCGTTTCCATCCGTGCCCAGGGGCAGGCCGCGGTGCTGGAATCGCTCGACGCCTGGCAGATGCGGTCAATCTGGCCGAAGTCCGGCGAGTGAGGTCACGCGGTGGCCCGCGGTTGGTCCAAGCTTCCGGCTCCCGGCGGCTTCACCACCACGCACTGCGTGTCCCAGAGGCGCAGCACCGTTTGCGTGCTGCCGGCGAAATACTCGTCGAACGCGCGTTTGACCCCGGGGGTGGGGCGATAGCCGTAGTCGTGCGACACCAGGATGCCGCCGGGCACGAGGCGCGGGTAAAAGAAGCGCAGGCCGTCGAGGGTGGATTGATAGATGTCGACGTCGAGGTGCACGAAGGAGAAGCGCTCCGATTCCAGTCCGGCGGCGGAGCCGGGGAAAAAGCCGGCGTGGACCTGGACGTCGGGTTGGCCGTCGAGCAGGGCCCTGACCTCGGGCAGACGCGAGTCGGCGAAGTCGCCCTTGCGGTGGGTGGTGTCGATGTCGGGGCGGGTTTCGGGCATGCCGCCGAGTTCGCCGAAGGTGTCGAAGAGGTGGAGCGGGCGGGAGGCTTTGACGCCGCAGAGCAGCCGGGCGCTGCCGCCTTTGTAGACGCCGAACTCGGCCATGGCAGCGCCCAGGGGCGCGGTCTGGCGTGCGAGGTCCCAGAGATTGAACGCCTCGTTGAGCGACTGGATCAGGACCCCCCGGGCGAGCAGGCCGCCGTAGAGATCGAGGAACGCGGACTCCGTGGCCACGTGGTGGCGGCCTCGGAAACGGATGCCGAGCGAGAGGCCCGGACCGGCGCGGAGCATGGCGAGCTCGAGGCGCTGGGCGAGCCGGGTAAACGTGGCGGCGAGTGACATGGAACCGGGTCGGGAGTCTCGACGGTCCGGCTTCCGCGTTTCAAGGCCGGATCGCCGGTTCCCGCGCGCCCGGATCCGCCCTCCGCGTCGGCTCACCCGCGAACCACGAACCACCACGGGACGAGGGTGGCGAGGGCGGCGATGCCCCACCCGACGGCGTTGAGCCGTGGATTCCAGCGGGCGGGCAGGAGCGCGAGAACGACGCCGGCGGCGATGCCGAAAGCGAATCCCAGCGCGTGGACCAGAACGTCGCCCTGGGGGCTGGTGCCGAGTTCGAGGAACAACCACGACCCGGCCATGAGGCCGCCGAGGATGAGGCGCGTGGCGCGCCAACTGTGGCGCCACCACGCGACCAACTGCGCGGTCAGCAGGCCGAGCGCGGCCATGACGACGCCGGAAGCGCCCAGACCGTGGTATTCGTGGTGGCGGATCCACGGCGCGACGGCATTGGCGGCGGCGCCCGCCAGCAGGGCCGCGGCCCCGGCCAGACCGCCGCCGTACCGTCCCATGGCGAGGCCCAGCAATACCGCGCCCAGCACCGCGTTCATCGCGAGGTGTCCCGGGTCCGCGTGGAGCCACGTGGCGGTGAAGGCGCGCCACCACTCGCCGGCCCGGACCGCGGACGGGATGAATTCGGCGGAACCAAGGCCGTTGCCGACGGCGGCATGCAGCAGGCAGAGGAGGAACACCCACGCCAATGCCGCCCAATGGAAATGCAGTTCCGATCCCGGGACCTGCTGCCGCCACGACCAACCGCGGTTTTCCACGCGGAACCGCTTGATGGCGTCGCGGGCCCGCTCCAGATCGGGCACGGGCACCCGCAGCGCCCAGATCCGCGCGCCGGGGTCGTGTTCGATCGCCACGTCGATGCCCTGGCTCGCCAGCACGAGGCTCCAGTCCATTGCCTGGCGTTCCGACCGGGCCGCGATCGCGGAGGTCGGCATCCCGTCGTCTGTCGGGCCGGGGTTCACGGCGGGCAAGTTCGCGGATGCCCGGCGCAAGGCAAGGGCGACGTCGGTTCAGGCCCGCTGGAACACCTGGCGGATGACGTCCTCGATCGGCACTTCCTCGATGTCGATGTCCGTCACCGCGAATTGGTCGAGGAGCTGTTTGCAGACCGCGATCACGCGGTCGCGTTTCACCTTGAGCTTGAGGGTGACGGGCGATTGCTCGAGGACCTCGCCCCAGGCGGCGACGAGGTCGCTGCCGGCGGGGGCGCCCTCGAAGCGGAGCGTGATGATCTTGTGGTCCGCGAACCGCCCGAGGACGTCGTCGAGACGGCCGTCGAAGAAGATGGTGCCGTGGTCGATGATCACCACGCGTTCGCACAGTTCCTGGATGTCGGCCATGTAATGGCTGGTGAGCAGGATCGTGGTGCGGTGGGTGCGGTTGTGCTCGCGCAGGAACTCGCGCACCGCTTTCTGCGAGACGACGTCGAGCCCGATGGTGGGTTCGTCGAGGAACAACACCCGCGGTTGGTGCAGCAACGCGGCGATCAGCTCGCATTTCATGCGTTCGCCGAGGGACAATTCGCGCACGGCGGTGGCGAGTTGGGCCCCGATGCCCAGCATGGCGGAGAGTTCGTCGAGCGTGCGGCGGAAGGCGTCGCGGTCGAGTCCGTAGATGCGGGCGTTGAGTTCGAAGGAATCGCGGGCCGGGAGATCCCACCAGAGTTGGTTCTTCTGCCCGAGCAACAGGGCGAACTGGCGGCGGTAGCCGTCGCGCCGTTCCCACGGCACGTAGCCCAGCACCCGGGCCTCGCCGGAGGTCGGGTGGAGCAGGCCCGAGAGCATCTTGAGCGTCGTGGTCTTGCCGGCGCCGTTGGGTCCGAGGAATCCCACGAACTCGCCTTCCTCCACCGTGAACGAGACGTCCTTGACCGCGTGGACGGTCTCGTGTCGCCGCGAAACCAGGCCGCGCAAGGCCCCGCGCAGGCCCGGATCCTTCTTGTAGGTCCGGAACGCCTTGGTGAGACCGCGCACCTCGATCAATGACATGGGGGGAACCGGGTTTGTGGGGCCGGGGCTTGGGGTTTCAAGGTCGGTGATTCCAGTGCGGCGGGAGCGGGCGGGCGGGGGATCATCGGCGGCCGAGGGAACGCACGGCTTCGGCCACGATCCAGCCCTGCTTTTCCAGGGCGGACTCGGCTTCGTCTCGCGGGCGCCCCGTCAATTCCACCACGATCCGCACCGCGCGGTCGCGGAGTTTTGCGTTCGATGCATTCAGGTCGACCATCAGGTTCCCGATCACCTTGCCAAGGCGCACCATCGCGAGGGTGGTGACGATGTTGAGGACGAGTTTCGTCGCCGTGCC